>Ga0116168_1000410_pt1 | contig 42571 bp, 35 predicted proteins | sample AD_UKC129_MetaG_FD_89795 | JGI IMG/M metagenome (GOLD analysis project Ga0116168, IMG submission 89795) | Active sludge microbial communities of municipal wastewater-treating anaerobic digesters from Canada - AD_UKC129_MetaG | ecosystem: Engineered > Bioreactor > Anaerobic > Digestate | place...
ATCAGATTCAACTTTCACAACTTTCGAAAACGACGAAGCAGTTAATGAAACAAATATTGAATATTTTAACGATAGGTTACTTGAACTCCAAAATAATCAAATAAATGTTAATAAAGCTTTATATATTGATTTAGCGCAAATTCCATACCTATCTCATCAATCAATTCTTGCAATAATAAATTACAGAAATGAAGTTGGAAAAATTAAATCATTAAACGAATTATTCAATATTGAGGACTTAAATTATAATGAACTAATTAATTCTATGCCTTATATTACATTGTATGATGAAAAGGATAGGCAGAGATATAATTTTGTTAAATATCAATTCAGAATGAAGAAATCTGATGCTTATTCAAATTCACCTGATTTTTTCCAAATTTCGAATAAATTATTTTTGAATGAGAATCAATACTCAATTAATTTATTACAAAACAAAAATTACACCGATAATAAATTCCTTAATATATATTCAATTTCTTTTCAATATAATGATTTATTAAGGGACGATAAACTTTTAATTGGCGATTATAAAATCAAATTTGGTAAGGGTTTAGTAACAGGAAATGGTTATTTCTTTAAATCCATATTAAATCCTATGTCTGATCTAAATTTTGGGAAATATGATATCATCAAAAATAGCAGTTTAAGTTATAGCACTTTTAACAGAGGAATTAGCTATTCAATAAATATTAATCAATTCTCATTTACGAGTTTTTTTTCAAAAAAATTCTTATCATATAAAGCAGATTCTAATGGTGTTATCCAAAATATTTATACTTATCCAGCCAAAAATAATTATTTATTTGAAAACAAATTAGGTTTTATGCTAAATTATGATATGGACTTATTATATTTCTCTTTTATATATTATAATTTGAAACTTAATCATAACTACAAATTTAATCAATTCAAAGAATTTGAAAAATTAAATAGCAATACATTTTCCTTTTATATCAATTACTTAGCACCTAATTATATTTTAAATTATGAAATTGCTTTCCAAAAGAGTAAATATCTTTATGAATTTTCTGGGACATATTCCATTTCAAAGAAATTAGAATACGGAATTAATATTATTAAATCAAATTCAAATATAATTTTACCTGAAAGTAAACTTGGGAATTTTTATAAACCTTTAGGTAATTTTAATTTTTATTATAATGCCATTTCTTATAAATTCAACAAGCAAATTTTAAATTTTTATTCTCAAATTAGCAATTCAAAAAATGATGATTTCACTCGTTTTATACAAGAAGATAACAAGATTTCACTCTCTTATTTCAATAGTTTAAATAATAAATTCCAGCATTTAATCGCTTTTAGCTATAAATATGGAAAGGATTATAAAAACCAGACTATTGCTAAATTTTTATCAAGTTATAAAATAAGAATTATTCCTTCATCAAAATTAAGCTATACAACTGAAATAATTTTTAATAAAACAGCTAAAAATAATGGTTATTCTTTTTCTGAATACTTAAATTACAATTTAAATTCAAATATAAGTATTAAATCAAAAATTTCATATTTTTCTGTTAATAATTTTGATAGTGCTATTTTTAGCGTTGAAAATGATATGGATGGAAATATAATACCTAATATTTTATCAAATGATGGATTTACAAGTTACATAATTTGCAAATATTACGCTAACTATTTAAGTATTTCATTAAAATATTTTTATAAAATGCAAAATAATTATAATTCAAATAGTTACAAAAGTAGTAATATTGTAGGGCTTCAGATTGATTATAGAATGTAGTTTGTAAAATAATTCCAAAAGGAATGAATTACCATATTTGTGATTAAAATAAGAATAGATACCAACACATTACGCTTAACTTTTAAGAGATACATTGCATAATAAAGATTTATAAAAGTAATAATATGAATTATAATTACCAAGTATCTTATCAAAACGAAATTTATACCATAACCATGGAAAATAATAAAATAAAGTAAAAACTCAATTATACCATAAAAAAGTCCAACCATTAGAAAATTACTTTTATTACTGAATATTTTAAAAAAAGTAAAATAAACTGCTAAAAACTTAGCTATTTCTTCAATAAATACATTTAAGATGATATTATGTTGAACAGTATGAGTTGATATTAAAATAATATCTGTAATAAAGACTAAAAGAAATGCAATAAGTGAAGTAAGTAAAGAGTATATCATATTATAATTTTGAGATTTCACTTTTGTTTTTCATAATTGACAAAATGATAGGAACAATAAGTACGATAATTATAAATGAAAGTGAAAATAATGTTGGAATTTTGTACCATTCAGAAACTATTAACTTAAAACCTACAAAAAGTAGCAGTAATGAAACACCATGTTTTAAGTAGTAGAATTTTTGTAAAATGCCAGCCAGTACAAAAAATAGAGCTCTTAAACCTAAAATAGCCATTATATTTGAAGTTATTGCTATAAATGGATCATGTGTAATAGCCAGAACTGCTGGAACAGAATCAACTGCAAAAATTATATCAGCACTTTCTACCAGCAAAAATGCAACAAATAATGGTGTTGCAAAAATTTTATTTTTTTCAGGATGTCTATAAAAAAAATGATGCTCAGTATATAACGTATCGACCACAAAAAATCTATTAATTATACCAACTACAATATTATCCGCTAAATTTAATTCTTTTTCCTCTTCTTCATGCGATATTGCTTCTTTGAACATTTTATAAGCAGCATAAAAAAGGATTAATCCGAATATAAAAATCGTTGGCTTAAATAAATTTATTAATTGCACTCCTAATAAAATAAATGCAATTCTAAATACTATGGCTGTAAGTATACCCCATTTTAATACATGCGGCTGATTTTTATAAGGAATATCTAACGATTTGAAAATAAGAATAAATACAAAAAGATTATCTACTGATAAAGATTTTTCAATTAAATAAGCAGCTAAATATTCAAATGCAGCCTGATGATTATTATCATAAAAAAAATATATAAATACATTAAATAATAATGCAACTCCTATCCAAATTCCACTCCATACAATGGCACTCTTGAGTGATTTTTCACCATGAGAATGATCTGTTACATAAAGATCAACATACAACATTCCTAAAACAAGAAAAGAAAAAACAATCCATAAAATTACTTCTAGACTCATAATTTATTTTCTGAAAAACTATAAAACTTATGTAATAATAATAAAATTATTTTAATTAGCAAAATTATTTATTTTTAAGAAAGGATATTGCAATACTAGAAAGTAATATTATAACAATTATGGATAATGATATTTCGGTTGGAATTTTGTACCATTCTGTTATAATTAATTTTATTCCGATGTAAAATAAAAGTATTGATACACCATGTTTTAGATAATAAAATTTTTGCAAAATACCGGCTAACAAAAAATAGAGTGCTCTTAATCCAAGTATAGCCATTATATTTGAAGTAATAGCAATAAATGGATCATACGTAATTGCCAAAACGGCCGGGACAGAATCGATGGCAAAAACTATATCAGCACTTTCAACTAAAATTAATGCAATAAAAGCTCTAGTAAGGAAAATTTTATTATCATTTTTATAAAAGAAAGATTTTCCTTCATATTGATGATCAACAGAATAAAATTTATTTAATAATTTTAAAAGTATATTTTTCTCTGGATGTAATTCTTGCTTAATTTTACCTATTGCTTCCATAAACATATGATAAGCAGCATATAACAGAATAAGACCAAAAATTATTATTGCAAATTTAAAAGTCTCGATTAGTTTAACACCTAACAAAATAAATATAACTCTAAATAAAATTGCTCCAATAATACCCCATTTTAGTATATGTGGTTGATTTTTTTCAGAAATTTTGAGTGTAGAAAAAATCATAATGAAAACAAAAAGGTTATCCACAGATAGGGATTTTTCAATTAAATAAGCAGTAAAAAAATCTATGGCCGCTTTATGATCTGAACCATAAAAAAAGAAAAGAAAAATATTGAAAATAAATGCAACAGCTACCCAGATAGAGCTCCAGATAGCTGCTGATTTTAAAGTTTTTGGCCCTTTTTCGTGATCTGTAACATATAAATCGATATACAACATTAAAGATACAATTACGCCAAACCCTAACCAAAAATAAATTTGTATGTCAGTCATAAGTTAGCTCTTTTATATATAAAAACAATTAGTTAATTGCTAAAGTTCATAAACTAAGGTAATAATATTGCAGCAGAAATTACTGTTGTCCAATTACCTTCTTCATCACCTTCACTGGTCTGTGTAATATTAAATGTTTTCACAATTTGTCCAGACATTTTAAATACTTGTTCTTTTTCATCCCAAGATTGGTCCGCATTAAATTCTATACCAAGAGTACTAGCTAGCATTGATGCTGCTAAATCTTCTGCATAATCACCAGCTATTTTCTCATCTTCTCCATATGGATGGTGCTCGGAAAGATATCCATACATATTAGGATCGGTAGGAATTGCAACACCTATCGATGAAGCAATAAGTCTACTTGGTTCGTTAGTGGAATTACTAGCAATAACTGCAAAAGTAATTTGGCCAGGCTTAATTAATTTAAGTCCTTCCTCTTTATCAATAATTTTACAACCAACAGGGTAAATGCTACTAACTGAAACTAAATTGCATTTTTCAATGCCTGCATCTCTTAATGCCAACTCGAAGGAAGCTAAATACTCTTTATGCTTCCCTACACCTTTTGTAAAGAAAACCTTTGTTGGTACGTACAATTCTTATTCTTCCTTATATTAGTTAGTGGATAATTTAATAAATTTACGTTTGCCTACCTTTAAAATTTTTTCTGAATTTAGGATTACTTTTGCATCCAAATCAGTAATTTTCTCTCCTGAAACAGAAACTCCACCTTGCTCAATCAATCTTCTAGCTTCACTTTTTGAGCTAGCAAATTTTGTTTGAAGTAATAAATCGATTATATTTATTTCAGGTTTATCTAATTTCATCTCAGGAACATTTTCTGGTATATCTTTTTTAATAAATAGTCTGTCAAAATTCTCTTCTGCTTCCTTGGCTTTTTCTTCGTTGTAATATAATGTTACTAAAGTTCTTGCTAATTTTCTTTTTAAATCTCTTGGATTTATTTCTGGATTTTCTAATTGCAATTTTATTTGTTTAAGTTCTTCTTTAGATATATTTGTTGTTAATTCGAAATAAGTAAAAATTAAATTATCTGGAATTGACAATGTTTTCCCATATATATCATCTGGTGTATCAGATATTCCTATATAATTTCCATAAGATTTACTCATTTTTTCTTTTCCATCAGTACCAACAAGTAAAGGCATTGTAAGAATTATCTGTGGTTCTTGGCCATATTCTCTTTGTAAATCTCGTCCTACAAGTAAATTAAATTTCTGATCGGTTCCACCTAATTCCACATCGCTTTTTATATAAACGGAATCCATCCCCTGAGCAAGTGGATAAAGAATTTCGTGCATACTAATTGGTATACCACTTTTAAATCTATTGTTAAAATCATCTCTTTCCAACATTCTTGCAACTGTATATTTTGCAGCCAATTTTATTACATCTTCAAATTTCATTTGCCCGAGCCACTCAGAATTATAACGTATTTCAGTTTTTGGAATATCTAATATTTTAGCTGCTTGTTCAATATAAGAGTTAGCATTTATTTTGCATTCATCAAGTGTAAGTGGTGGGCGAGTAACATTTCTACCCGTTGGATCTCCGATCATTCCAGTAAAATCACCAATTATAAGCACTGCTTGATGTCCCAAAGATTGAAATTGAGCTAATTTTCTTAATACCACAGAATGTCCTAAATGTAAATCTGGCCTTGTTGGATCACATCCTAATTTTATTCTAAGTGGTTTATTATTTTTTATTGAATTTTCTATCTTCTTTGCTAATTCATCTTCAGGGATAATTTCAACAGTACCTCTTTTAATTAAGTCCATTTGTTCATTTAAAGATGGAAATTTACTGGTTTGCAATTGACCCCTCCATAATTTTCAAAATAATGTTTACAAAAATAATATTTTTTTTTAATTTTTAGATATGTTAATATTAATTATAGTTTAATTTTTCTTGATTGTTCTCTCATAAAATCTTTATTGGCGATAGTTTCTCTTTTATCATAAACATGCTTACCTTTAGCTAATCCTAATTCAACTTTTGCTTTCCCATTTTTGAAATAAATTTTTAATGGTACAAGAGTTAACCCTTTTTCTTTTACTTTAGCAGCTATTTTTCTTATTTCACTTTTATTCAATAATAATTTTCTATCCCTTTTTGGATCATGGTTAAACCTATTTCCGTGATCATATTCCTCTATGTGAGAATTAATTAAAAAAACTTCTCCATTTCTGACTATTGCATAGCTATCATTTATATTACATTTTTTAGCACGTAAAGATTTAACTTCAGTACCTACTAATACTATTCCTGCCTCCCAAGTCTGAAGAATAAAGTATTCATGATAAGCTTTTTTATTTTGGATAACCATATTATTTCCATTTTGTTGTTTCATTCTAATATTTTCTTTAAATTGTGATTTACAAATATATATTTCTAAATTATAAATTCAAAAATATTTATGCCATTAAGAAAACCAAAGGATTTACCACAATTACCTAATACTCGAAAAAAGAGCATTGAAGAATTTAAGAATACTATTCCAGCTCCAAAACCTGATAAAATTGAATACATTATATATTTTTATTTTGATTATGACCATATTCAAAAAAAACATTATTTAGCTATTAAATTAGAAAGCTCTATTTCATTTTCTGCTTTTAATTATGAAATATCTACCGATATTTTTAGAAAATCTAATTTAATTGAAGTTGGTATTTTAGGACTAACTACAAAAATTAACAATGCTCCTTTGGAGACTAAAGCAACTACAGTAATAAAACTCCCTGATGAAGTTGGTGAAATATCAGTAAATATTATCAAATATGACGGTTGCGAAAATTCTTGTAATATAAAATTCAATTTGTATGAAAAAAAATATTCAAATCTTAAATACACAAGTTGTTGAAAAACAAAATAATAGGCTCTTTTGCAAATTTGAAGTTAATCCAAAGCTGAATAATTTTTCAAACGAATTATTAGGTGAATAATGATACCAGAACTTTTCTCAATAGGTCCATTTACTGTTTATAGCTATGGACTTATGTTAGCAATATCTTTTATAGTTTCCGGTACAATTTTAACAAAAGAATTTGAGAGAAATAATTTAGATAAAAATATAGCCTCCAATATCATTATTTTTTCAATAGTTTTTGGAATTATAGGGGCAAGATTATTTCATATTCTCGAAAATTTTGATTTATTTTTGAATGACCCAATTTCTATCACTTTTTCTGCTGGTGGATTAACTTACTATGGTGGTTTAATAACCGTAATAATTGCTTTAGTAATTTACACAAAAAAGAAAAATATAAATTTTTTAAAACTCGCTGATTTAAGCTCCCCTTCTTTAGCTTTAGGATATGGTATCGGCAGAATTGGATGTCATTTAGCTGGCGATGGAGATTATGGTTTACCTACCACAATGCCTTGGGGAACAATTTATGCTAATGGAACCGTCAAACCTTCTAATATGCTCTATGATTATATGCATTCTCATCCAGATATAGCAAAAGCTTTTAATTATTTTGATTTATCAAAAATTGTTGTTGGACAAGATAAATTCGGTATCATCACAAAATTCGATACAGTAACAAAAATGCATCCAACACCAATTTATGAATTTTTAATTTCTCTTTTCATTTTCTTCATTCTTTGGAGAATTAGAAAAAATAACTTAAAATTAGGTTCTTTATTCTTTTTTTACTTAATATTATCTGGCATAGCAAGATTTTCAGTTGAAATCATCAGATTAAATCCAGAATTTATTTTTGGACTTTCAGAAGCTCAATTTATATCCATAGTTTTAATTATTGTTGGTATAATCGGACTTATAAAAAATAAAGAAAATTTAAACAATCTTTTAGTCGCTAATGGAAAATAATTTAATAATCGGTAGGAAACCAGTATACGAAGCTTTAATTGCAAATAAGGAAATTGAAAAAATATATATTTTATTCAATTCGAAATCTGATATTATAAACAAAATAAAAATAGAAGCCAAAAAGAAAAAAATTCCAATCACCGAGTTACCCAAAAATAAATTTGAAAAATATGGTGATTCAAATGTAACACAAGGCGTTGTTGCTTTAATATCGTCTATCAAATATTATAACTTACAACATCTTATTGAATATACAAAAAATAATAAACCTAATATAATGCTTCTCTTAGAAGAGATTCAAGATACCCATAACTTAGGAGCAATTTTAAGAACTTGCGAAAGTTTTGGTATAAAAAGCATTGTAATAACAAAAAATAATTCTGCAGTAATAAATCAAACTGTATTTAAAACTTCTGCAGGCGCAGTTAGCCATTTATTTATTCATAAAACTCATTCTCTGCAAAATGTTATACAAGAATTAAAAGATAATGGTTTCTGGATTTATGCCTCCACTCTTAATGAAGCTGAAGATATAAAAAAAGTACAAAAAAATTTCCCTATAGCTATTATTATGGGAAATGAAGAAAAAGGTGTTAAAACTTCTACAATTAAAAATTCAGATTACAAAATAAAAATTCCAATGATGAGTAAATTTGATTCCTTAAATGTATCAGTTGCAAACGGAATTATTTTGTATGAGTTTACAAGAAACTTAGATTAATGAAATTTTTTTGCTATAACAAATGGCTTTTTAATAACATCTAATTTACCATCATCTGCATTAAAACTTTCAATTAATAAAATATAAACACCCATAGGTAATTTATTATTATTATCATCAGTTCCATCATATATTAAATTATATTCATCCCCTGTAAGTAATTCATCAGTAATTGTTTTAACTATTCTTCCTTTAATATCAAAAATTCTAATCCTAATTTTGTTTATATTGTGCTGAAATTTTAAACTAATTGTTGTATAATCTTCATAACCATCATTATCAGGAGAAAATGGATTTGGCACAATATTAATATTTGAATTACTCATTTTGCTTTTTCTAATTGCAATACTATTAACTGCAAAAGGTGTCGCTCTATTTTTAGATAAACAACTTCCCCAATTATTATAGTTATTGGATGGTAAATCAAGATTTATTTTTTCTAAAGATAATCCTTTTGTTTCTTTTACAAACTTGTGCATATTATCATCATAATACATACTGTCAATTACATTACTGAATGCATCTTCTAAATAAAGAGTTGTACCTATTAATGTTAACCCAAATTCTTTTAAATTAAAATTGTAATAAACAGTCGTATCTTTATTAACATTGTAAAACGTAAAAATAGAATCATTAGCCGTTAATATAGCATATTTATTAACATTTAGTGTAAGGTTTGTATCTAATATTGTATAACTGTAATTTTTGAACCTAAATTTAAAACCACCTAAATTGATAGGCTGATTTGTTTTATTATAAAGTTCAATAAACTCGCAATTATTATCAGATGGATTATACATAATTTCAGAAAAAGTAACATCATTAAAATTATATCTATTCAAACTTGCATAACTGTTTTTTCTTAAAGGTGAACTTTTTGTTAGTGAAATCCCCCAATTATAAAAATCATTATAATTTCCACTCAAATTAATTTTTTCTAAACTTCTACCCTTTAAGTATTTAATTCCAGTAAAATTAATACTGTCAATGATATTCTTGTTTGCATCATATAAAATAATCCCATCATCATCTGAAAGTGCATTAAATTTTAGTTCTATAATTTTACCTGATGTAATATTATACTTATTCTTAAATTTAATGGAATCATAAGTAATTATAAAATATTCGTTAGGTAAAACTAAATAATTTTTGTCACTAATTGTTTTTTGAGCAGGATTAGTTATACCAGAAAAAATCCAATTCTTTAAATTGATATCCTCATTACTAATATTAACAAATTCTACCCATTCTGGCTCATCTGTATCAGGAGTATGCATTATTTCAGATATAATACAAGAATTTTTGGGATTACTTATAAAAAATTCCTTTGTTAAAATATTATTTTGTTTGTTCTCATCATCATTGTTAAATGAAAATTTAAAAATTCCAAAATCATTTTTTCCTAAAGAAATATTACTTTCTACTAATTTTTCTTCCTGCGATTTTAATGTATTTCCAATAATATTTATACTATCAAATGGTATAAAAAATTGTCCATTAAACTTTTCAATATATATTGTATTTATAATATTATCTTTTTTGCCATAATTTCTAATTTTTATTAGAAATTTATTAGTATTAGTAAGATTTACATCTAAAAATCCAATATCATAAGTTTTAGGTGATATAGAATTTATAATTCCTGGTGTACTTTGTTCAATACTTTGAGAAACACCCCAATTATAAATATCATTTGTATTTGAACTATTCAAGATTCTTTCAATTGAAAATCCTGCTTTTGGTTTAAATAATTGATTATAAAATAAGGAATCAATTACATTTCCATTATTATCTGACAAAACAACAGCGTCATAATCATTATTTAATGATGGAAGATTACTTAATTCTATTACATCAAATTGATAGTTGTGAAAACTATATATATTTTGACTTTTACTCACAACAATATATTTACCAGGTTGTAAAATATAATCATTATTTACAATTGCCTTATTTTGGCTATAATCTCTTATTAAAAAACCATTTAAGTTAATTTGCTTATTGGAATTATTATAAATTTCTATCCATTCGGGCTCCCCATTTGATGGATAAAACATTACTTCATTAATAATTAAATCGTTGTATTGTAATGAAGGTTTCAAGAATAATACTTTTTCGTTATTTGATGAAATTTCATCCTGATTATATTGGACTTTAAATTTTAATTTTATATCTTTTGTAAAGTAATATTGTATTGGTAAAATTAGTAGAAGTGAATCTTTAGCTTGTAATGAAAAATTTAAATTATTTAATATTGTTGTATCAGGTAAATCATCATTATCCCAATCTCCCGTTATACTTAAATTAAAATTCGCAAAATGTAAGCCATTATTTTTAAATTTTATTTCAAATTGAATATTATCATAATAGTTATAAACAGCTGGAAGAATATTTACCTTTTTAATTTCAACATCATTCTCTATTGGTGCAATAGAATTTTTCATCCCAGGTGTACCGTTTAATATAGTTGAATTCCCCCACTGCGCATTTAATGAATTAACGTCAATTTTTTCATCTGAATATCCTTGCTTATTATTAGCAGTATAAACATATTTTTCTAAAGTATCATTATTTTTATTTAATAAATAAACCACTTTATCAGAAGTATTTGCCATACCAGAAGAACCGAAATAATTATCACTAATTTTTAAAATTAAAGCATTATTTGGTATTAAATTTTTATATGGATTTGTGTTTAAATCGATATTTTGAGGGAAAATAACAGCATATTGTTTAGGAAATAATTTTGTCCCCATTCCAGCATTTTTTATTGTATCTGGTTTAGAAGTTGAATATATAAATAAATATTTGTCTATATCAATGGTATCTGTCGAGGAAGTGTTGAAAATTTCAATAAATTCTGGGAAAATATTATTTGGATAGAACATTATTTCAGAAAAAACAATCCGGGATTGAGCTTTAATAAAAGAAAAGAATATTAAAAAAATTAATACTTTTTTCATATGCCCTCCCGGATAAAAATATTCTACAATATTTTAAAGCGAGCTGTAAAATGTCTTAAAATAGGTGCTTCATATACTATTTGTAAACCTCTAATTGAAGTTCTTTTCGCAAATAATTCAATAACAGCTTCAGCAACATAATCCATATGGCTTTGCGTATAAACTCTTCTTGGTATAGCTAGTCTTACTAATTCCATCGGTGGTGGAATTAAATTGCCACTTGCATCCTTTTTACCAAACATAACACTACCAATTTCACAAGCCCTAATACCGGCTTCTTCAAATAAAGCTACAGCTACTGCTTGTCCCGGAAAATGGCTCGGCGGAATATGTGGGACAAATCTTTTTGCGTCAATATAAACTGCATGCCCACCTGTTGGTACTAAAATTGGAACTCCTGCTTCAACTAATTTTTCGCCTAAATATTCAACACTTCTTAACCTATACTTCAAATAATCTTCATTTAAACCTTCAATTAATCCAATTGCAATAGCTTCCAAGTCTCTACCTGCTAAACCACCATATGTTGGAAAACCTTCTGTAACGATCAACATATTTTTACATTTTAATGCCAAATCGCTATCATTTAAAGCTAAAAAACCACCAATATTCACTAAAGCATCTTTTTTAGCACTCATTGTTGCACCATCAGCATAAGAAAACAACTCCTGTGCTATTTCTAAAACTGATTTATTAGCATAGCCCGGCTCTCTTAATTTAATGAAATATGAATTTTCAGCAAATCTGCAAGCATCAATTATTAAAGGAATTCCATATTTCTTACAAACGGCACTTACTTCTCTTATATTACTCATCGATACAGGTTGGCCACCGCCTGTATTATTTGTCACGGTTAACATACATAAAGGTATATTCTCACTTCCTTTTTCAATTATAAATTCTTCTAATTTTTTAACATCCATATTTCCTTTGAAAGGATGATAAACTTCCGGATGTTTTCCTTCCTCAATTACCAAATCGACTGCGATTAAATCATTATATTCAATATTTCCTCTTGTTGTATCAAAGTGAGTATTACTTACAATATATTTACCTTTTCCAAATTTTTGTGAAATAACTGAAAATAAAATATGCTCTGCAGCTCTACCTTGATGTGTTGGAATAACATATTTAAAACCAGTGATATTTTGAATCGCTTGCTCAAACTTAAAAAAACTTCTCGCATAAGCATAAGATTCATCACCTTGCATAATGCCAGCCCATTGGTTCGCACTCATCGCAGAAGTACCACTATCAGTAAGTAAATCAATTATTACATCCTCAGCTGGTACTAAAAATAAATTATAACCAGCATCCTGTAATATTTTTGTTCTTTCTTCTTTTGTTGTAAACTTAATAGGTTCCACTGCCTTAATTTTAAAAGGCTCAATTATCGTTTTCATTTTTCACCATATCATTTTTGTTGAAAAAATATAATAATGTATCACCAATTCTTTTATATGGTTCTTTTAAAAAATTTTCCTTATCTTTTTCGGCAGTTTGAATAGAACGCTCAATAATCATCATACCATCATCATTTAATAAATCTTTCTCAAATACTCCTTTTACTACGTCATAAATATCAAACTTAAAAAAAGGTGGATCAGCTATAACTATATCGTACTTTTCTGCTGTAGTTTGAACGTATTTAATAGCATCTACCTTAAAAATTCTAACTTGTTCTTGAACACCAATTTTATTTATGTTTCCAAGCAAAATATTATAAGCAGAATAATTTTTTTCAATAAAATGAACTATACTTGCCCCCCTACTTAAAAATTCTAATCCTAAAGATCCTGACCCTGAATAAATATCTAAAACTTTTATACCTTCAAAATCAATTATATTGTTTAAAATATTAAATAAAGTTTCTCTTACTCTATCTGTGGTAGGCCTTGTAGTCTGTGGACTTGGCGCTTGTATCCTATGGCCTTTATATTTCCCTGATATAATTCTCATTTGTATTTTATTGAATTAGTGCAACATTTACCGCAAATGCATAATTTTTCAATGTATATAATTTGCTATTAATCAGTTTTGGATTGTATTGAATACCTTCAAAGGGATTTACTCTCCTTAATATAAAAGTATTGGTAGCTTCGAAATGCTTTATGAATGTATCTGAAATATTGGAGCCAGTTATATATAAATTCACAAATAAATCATTCGTTTTTATAAATTGATTATAAAAATTATGTGTCTTTTCAATAACTTCACTTAATTCGGAATATTTATAACTAAGAAATTCAATTATATTATTAATTGAATTATAGCTAATTGTAAAATAATCTATTCCTACATATAAAATTAAATAATTGGAATTATCAACTTTTGGATACTTTTTAACAAATCGATTGAACGCTAAATGTTCATTTTCAACAATTTTTAATTCAAAATTATAGAATTCGACAAAAGTTCTAATTTTATTTATTATGTGCCTTTCAATAGCTATTGCGATGCAATATTTATCATCTAATTTAATATTCTGTACAATTATATCTCTATTTATTAGCTCTGGATAAATAACTCGGAGCTCCCACTTTAAATAATTATTTAAATCTTTTAATGAAAGCTTTTTTTCAAATGGTATTTTTATTATATAAAAATATTTTGTTGGTAAAGCAATAGAAACATTACGAGTTACTGCTTTTTTTCTTAGCATCAGCTCGTTAATTGCGTCTTTAAGTAAATAATGAATTTTTGTTTCCTTCTCGTTAAAATTTAATAACTCTTCAAAATATTCTTCATCAATATTTTCAATGTACAATTTGCCATTTCTGTAAGAAAATTCTACTAACTTTATTTTATAATCATCGATTGATAATGTTAATAAATTGTTACTCATATTTTGCTATTATTTTGTTTTTATAAATGGTAATAATTTTTCAAATTTCTTTTCACCAATACCTTTAACTTGTTTAATATCATCAACTGTATTAAACAATCCATTTTTTTTTCTATACTCAATAATTAAATCAGCTGTCTTTTCACCAATTCCCGGTAATTGCAATAGTTCATCCTTTGTTGCTGTATTGATATTAATTTTACTTTTTGGTATTTCTTTATTCTTCTTTTTTTCTTGATTATTCAAAATATTTTCTTTATCAACCCTTCGATTTTCTTTATCAAAATTTTCACTGTTATCTTCTTCAATTAGAACTTCATTATACGGAACTTCTTTTTCAATAATTCTTAAAGTTTCATATGTTAGTTGATCATTTTTATCAACTAATTGCATAATAAGGCCAACCGACAAAATAGATATCAAGAAAATTAAAACTGATAATTCTTGTGAAGTTAGTTCAAATTTTGTCTTTAAATAATTAACTAACTTTCCCATAAACAGATTGAAAATTATATTTAATGTATAAATTAATTTAATAAATATAAATAATAATACAAAATAAATGATGAATTAATATTCATTTAATGTATAGTTAAGGTAAGAATATTGATGGTTATTAATAAAAAAAAAGGCTTTCTAAAGTTTTAGAAAGCCTTTGAGAGTGCTGGCGGAGGGACTTGAACCCCCAACCTGCTGATTACAAGTCAGCTGCTCTACCAATTGAGCTACGCAAGCATACATATTTTTAATTTTTCAAGACTAAAATATAACATTTTTTTTATTATTTGTCAAATATTTTTTTGCTTATTATTCAATATTTTTATTATTACAAGAATAATTAAAATAGCGATATAAAAAATAAATAAAATCCAAGCAAGACTTTGTAATACATTTATTATTGTGCCAATTCCTATTACCAAAAGTTTTTCAAATTGTATTAAATTGTATTGGTAATAATTATCACTATATTTTATCAGTTCATTTGATTTAAAGGATGACGATAAACCTATAATATACATAACATAATTAATATACTTAGCCCAGTCATCATAAATATCAACATCAATTACTTTTGACAGCAAATTTTTTATGGTATTTTTAAATAATTTAATAGTAACAAATGTAACCAAGAGGCCACAACTTATTGATATTAATAAGCTTAAATAAAACATATTTCGCATCTCCATATTATTTAAGATATTTTTCCCAATAACAAATTAATCTTTAAAACAATTTTTTTAGCTCAGACAGTGTAAGCATAAAACCCGCATACGCGGGCGGGCTAAAGCCAAAAATATTTATACATCGTAGTATTATATTTATTGATTATCAACTTATTTCTATATTATTTAGGTTAAATAAAAATTATTTTTTGTAAGCTACCAAAACGATAATGCAACTATATTTTCGAATATACGATATATTCGTCTTGCAAAGATAATATTTCTGGAATATTATTTTGTATATACCATATTTTAAAAAATACAAATATATTACTGAAACATTCTCAACAAAATACTTTTTATTCACAACTATTAACTTTACAAAAAATAGTGTTAATTTTCCGACAAGACGAACAATTTGCTTAAATTATTAAAGTTGTATTGAAATTTTATTATTCAGGAATTATTTTATTTTTAGCGGGCTTTCGGGCCCGCTGCCCACGTGCAGCATCGCTGCACGTGGGCTATACCTATACTGTCCGAGTAATATAATTTCTTCAATTTTATTTGATTTTTTAAAAATAAAATCTGTAAAAAAAATAGCAAGGTCACTTGCGTTCCCTTGCCTTAAATTCTACTTTTTTATGGATTATTAAGTTTATAAATTATATTTTAAAGCTACGCCAATACCCAAATTCATTAATTTTGCTTTAAAATAATCATCTTCTCTTATATTTGACAATGGATATGCAAAATTAACTTCTGGAGCTATGATCATATTTTCTGAAAGTTCTAAATCATAGTTCAATCCTACTTTTAAATTTACTACTGGAGTTAAATATTTGCCGTCATCATATTCTGATGATGTTTTAACCTTTGAATTTACATTAAACATAAATGAAGGTCCAATAAAAATATTTAATTTATCAAATGAGTATTTTAACATCGCTTCAAGAGTTAAAAAAGTATATTTGTATGTTGCTTCTACCTTTTGTGTAGATGTTACAGTATTGATTAGACTTGTATCAGATAAATTGTAATTATTTTGAACTCTATCTATTGTATGATTAATTTTAAATTGATAATAATCAAAAATGCCAAAGCCTGCAATAATTCCCCAATTATCGTTTAATTTAATATCGCTTTGTAAGAACAGTGAAACACCAAAAGATGTTTTGGTATCATATTTTATACTTTCAGTGTAATCATAAAGTTTGGTTGAACCATCTTTAATTAACCCGCCTTTTTTGGTTTTAACTTCATCTAAGGTTTTTGGAAGCGATAAATTCCCCATTATTTTAGGCCCAAATGTTAGATTTTGGCTAAAAGCACCAACTGATAATAAAATGATTGTTAGAAGTGCAATAATTTTTTTCATAATTAACCCCGATTAATTGAATTTTTAAATTTTGAAATGTTAAAATAAAAAATATTTAGTTATCATTTAATATAAAAGCTTTTTTGAATTTAAATATAATTTTCTTAAATTACAAAACTAATTTAAATCCGCTCATTATTGCTGTCTCTATTGTACAAGGTAAATTTTTTATTGTCCAATCCCCAATAATTTTTAAATTTCGATAATCTAATTTAATTTTTTTATTTTTTTCAAAATTATTATCCTGAAAAGGAGTAGCATTTTTGAAATTTATAATTTTTTTATCAATTATTTTAAGGTTTCCAAAAATATTTTTTATGAAATTTTGAAAATATATTTCATTAAAATCATTAAATCGATAATTACTAGTAACAATCGAAATATGATTATTATACGCAAAAATCCAATCCCATAAATCGTCATTTAAATTTCCAATCATAATAGGACTAAGTTCATTATTAGTGAAATAATAAATTGTTTGAATTGTATTCATTTTAAAGTCATTGTTTTTGGTAAACAGAGAACTAAAAACATTGTATGGCAAAGCTGATATCAAATAATCAAATTCGTAATACTTATTTTTATTGGTTATTATTTCTTTTATTAAATTATCTTCGGTTTTAAAATTAATAAACCTTTCATTATAATTTATTTTTACGTTCTTTTTGAATAAGTATTCTAATGCAGGCGTAATTAATGTTTCTTCTAATGTATTTTTTGGCAAAATCGGATAGAAATTATTTTTTTTTGTAATTATTTTAAAAGTATTCCCTAATGATTTTAATGGGACATCTGCCGTATCAGTGTTGTAAATACTTTTTACAAAATTAGTTATAATTTTTGAGTTAATTTTTCTTGTATAAAATAATTTAAATACGTCTATAACATCATTATAATTAATTATGCGAGAGGTTAATAAATTATAAATGATTTTAATTGGAAAAAAATTATTATCTAGTTTAAATGATAATAATTGATTATTTTTACCATAAAAATAAATTTTATCGAAAAATAATAAGTCAGCTTGAGAATTGATAATATTTAAATATTTAAGAGTAGCCTCATATCCCGAAATTAAGAGATGTTGTCCAATATCGTAATATGTTTTTGTTATTGGATTGTAAGCTGACTTTACCTTTCCACCTGCTTTATTGGATTGTTCAATAATAGTAATATCATAGTCATAATTTGATAAGTTTATTGCTGCAGAAATGCCTGCTAAACCGGCACCTAAGATTACAACTTTTGCCATCTAGTACAAAACGTTATATTTGAAATAACTTCCAAAAGTATAATACAATTTTTCGTAGATTGGTACAGATATTCTCTTTTCAAATACATTATAACCAAGTTTTTCTATTTTTTTAAGTAAAGCGAAATATATATGTTGCATAGCTCTTGCAATATAAAGAAGTTTTCTATCCTCCGGATCTAAATAACTATCAGCAAGTTTATAATATTCTTTTGCAATGTTAGCTTCATACTTTAAAAGATTTTTCATATTTACGTTATAGTTACCTAATAAAATATCATTTTCAGTAACGTTAAATTTACTTAAATCATTTATTGGTAAATATATTCTATTATTGGAAGCATCTTCTGGCACATCCCTAATAATGTTAGTTAGTTGAAGTGCATAACCTAAATTTACAGCATATTGCTTAGAAGCAGGATTTTTATAGCCGAAAATTTGAATTGTCATAATTCCAACTGTAGAGGCAACACGATAACAATATTGCAATAATTCATCAAAGGTTGAATAACGATTTTTTTCAAGATCCATTATCATACCATCAATTAAATCAAAAATTGGCTCAAATGGAATATTAAATCTATTTGCAATGGCAGCAAATTTATTTAATAAAAAATAATCTGATGAATTATGATATATAGCTTTTTCAACTTGAGAGCGCCAAATTAATATTTTTGAATACTTATCATCTTTTGAAGATTTTTCATCATCAACTATATCATCAGTAATTCTACAAAATTGATATAAAGTATGCATTGCTTCTTTTTGTTCGGGAGGAAGTAATGAAAAAGTAATCTTAAAATTACTTTTTTGATTTGATATATTTTCGTTGTTTATATCCATTGAATAAAAATAATTTTATATAATCTAATTTGTTTAATTTAATAATATTATTATAAATATCAAAATTATAATTTTCAATTTTTTTTAGTATCGATAACCCACCATTAACTGTTGCCTTTATATATATTTTAAGTCTAAACGGAAGATAATTTATCAAATAAGACCCTTCAAAAAATAATTTTCTAATTCTATTTATTTGATGTTTATAAAGTCTTTGGAAACGAATATCGTAAACATTATTAAACAAATCTTGTTCTTTTAAATTAAAATAGGCTAATTCATTTAAGGGCAAATAAATTCTATTTATTTTCAAATCTAGTTTTAAATCCTGTAAAAAATTTGTAAGTTGTAATGCGGTACAAATTTTATCAGAAAGTAAATAAGTCTCATCATTTCCACAATTAAAAAGGTCAAGCATCATTCTCCCAACGGGATTTGCAGAAAATTTTGTATAGTCAAGTACTTCATTAAAAGTATGATACCTATTAACTTTCAAATCTTGTATAAATGCGTTAATCAAATCGACTAGATCATCTGGTTTAATTTTAGTGGTTGTAAATGTATAATAAAGAGCATTAAAAAACATTTCATTCTTGTAATTATCGATATTTTTAATTTTAAATTGATATTCCTGAAGCTTATTTAATTTTTCTTGAACATTTTCTTCAGAAAGATCAGCTATATCATCACAAGTTCTTGCAAAATAATAAATAATAGCTATATGATATAGATATTTTTTAGGAATAATAAATGAAATTACTGGAAAATTTTCGTAATGGCTTGTAGCAAGCTCAATGGCTTTGGAATATGCTAATAAAGTATTTTGATCCACAATTATTAAGATTTTATTAGTGCCCGAAACAGGATTTGAACCTGCACGACCGTAAGGTCACTACACCCTGAATGTAGCGCGTCTACCAATTCCGCCATTCGGGCTAAGATTATAAATATAATATTTTTTGATTTTTTTTCAAAATCATTCTCCACCGTGAATAGTACATTTGGGTGGTTTATTATTAATATTAACAATATCAGTAACCACAGATGGACAACGACTTGTTGCTAACATTGGATTTCCATTCATAATACTTTCATAACAGAAATCAACACTTTGAACGTTTGGCGATAATTCAAAATATGTCACTGGAATATTTAATTCTTGATAAGCTCTAGCCATAAATTTAGCCCATATAGGCGCTGCTGCTTTTGCTCCCTGTCCGTACCAACCCGTAAATTTAATTCTATGGTCATCAAATCCTACCCAACAACCAGCTAACAATTTAGGAGTAAATCCAATGAACCACGCATCAGAGAAATTTTGTGTTGTTCCTGTTTTACCTGCAGCAGGGAAATTAAAATATTGCCTAATTCCAGCCGCAGTTCCACGATCCACAACATCTTTCATCATATCAGTCATAATAGAAGCTGTTTCTTCAGACATAGCAACAGACTTTTTTGTAGAAAATTGGTCAATCAGTATACCATCTTTATCTTCAATTTTTAATATTGAAATTGGTTTTACATAAATTCCTTTATTAACAAAAGCCGAATAAGCCGCAACAAGTTCCAATGGTATAACTTCTGAAGTACCCAAGGCTAAAGAAGGATATAAATTCAAGGGAGTTGTAATACCTAATTTTCTAGCCATTTGTTCATTATCAGGTAGTTTCGCATGTCCTTCAATAATCAGTCGTGCCGTAATAATATTTAATGAAAGTCTAAGAGCATCTCTAAGCATGGTCATCCCACCTGTACTTCCATCACTATTTTGTGGTGACCAACCATTATAATCAATAGGCTGATTCAGTATTGCATAAGCTGGAAATAAGCCACTTTCTATAGCAGTAGAGTAAATTATGGGTTTAAATGATGAACCAGGTTGTCTTTTAATTTGAGTAACATGATTAAGTCCATATAAAGTATTATAATCTGTACCACCTACCATAGCTTTAATATGACCGGTATAAGGATCTATTACTACAAAGCCAGCTTGTATTTGAATTGCTTCTTGTTTTACAGTTTCAATAAAGTTTTTATCACTAACTTTTTGCTTATAAATTTTTTGCTTTTCATCATATGTTACAGCATCTTTGTAATCAGGTAAATTTTTGATTTCTGAATCAATAATACTATTCAACAATTCCTGTTTATCTTTTGAATTCCAATTCCAAGCTTTATTAAATAAATTTTGATATTCAGCAATATGTTCTTTAACAGCATCATTAGCAAGGCGTTGCATTTTAGCATCTAAAGTTGTATATATATTAATCCCATCTCTATAAAGATCAAATCCATATTTACTTTGCAATTTTTCCATCTGTTGGCGTACATATTCCATAAAATGCGGTGCAATTGTTTTAATAACTTGACCTTTTTTAATATCAACAATAATAGGCAAATTCTTTAATCTTTCATAATCTTGTTCATTTATATAACCTTCATCCATCATATTATAGAGAACTTGGTTACGACGTCTCAAAGAGTTACTGTATCTATTTACTGGATCATAATTTGTTGGAGATTTTAATAATGCAATTAGAACTGCTGATTCCGTTATTGATAAATCTTTGGCTTTTTTATTAAAATAAATATTAGCGGCTGTTTCAACACCATAAGCACCTCTACCGAAATAAGAAATATTTAAATACATTTCAAGTATTTCTTTTTTCGTATAAGTACGTTCGATTTGTATTGCAGTAATCCATTCACGAATTTTTCTAACTGCTCCTTGAAAAACATTTTCATTTTGAGATTTTAATTTATATAAATTTTTTGCTAATTGTTGTGTGATTGTGGAAGCCCCTTCTCTAAGTGATAAACTTAACAAATTTTTAACCATTGCTTTGAAAAATCTTGGTAAATCTACCCCCCAATGGGATTCAAAACTTCTATCTTCTGTTGAGTATAATGCATAAACTAAATGTTTTGGAATACTATCAATATCTGTTTCAATTCGATTTTCAATATAAAATTGACCAATTAATTCACCATCAATAGAATAAACTTTACTTGCTAACACAGGTTTAGGATTTTCCAGTTCTTCCAAAGAAGGTAGCCCACTTACAACGTACATTATGAAAATTGAGAATAGAACTGATATTAATATTATAAATAAAAGCAATAATTTATTAAGTTTCTTTTTGTTAGTTCCCATAAATTTTTCCATAAAATTACTTTAAAATAATAGTTTCTATTGAATTATTATGAAATTTTGCATATAAAGGCTGATTTATCCAACTCCCCAAATTAACATAAACACCCTTTTGAATTTGCTTGTATTCGAAACTATGGGAATGACCCATAATAACAAAATCGTAATTTTCATTTATGATTTTATTTTCAGCTAGCAATAATAAACCATCAATTTCACCATAATTTTTTTGATTTGTATATTTTCTACTTGCTTTACTAGAAGCTATTGCTAATTTCAATAAAAAATCTGGATGAATATAAGATGCAATTTTTTGTATAATTTTATTTCTTAGAAAATATTTCAATATTTTATAACCTGTATCATTGGGGATCATTCCATCACCATGAGAAAGGAAAAATTTTTTACCATTTATATAAGTAGTTACATTATCTTCATATAATTTAGCATTAAACTCTTTTTCAAATAAATCATAATGGTAAAAATCATGATTTCCAATAATATAATGAATTTTAACTCCAGAAGTTGCTAACTTATAAAATAAGTAAAGAACTCTATAACTATCTTTCTGAACAACTTTTTCATATTCAAACCAATAGTCAAATAAATCGCCAATTATATATAAATCAGATCCATCTACAGTAATTTGCTCAAATAATTTTTCTAACAATTTTTCTTTTTGTAATTCTTTTTCTCTATCCTCTAAATGTAAATGAAGATCTGAAATAAAATAAACTGCTTTATTTTCCATCATTTAACAAAACTTAGTTTAATAATACTTGATTTATTATCTGATTTTAATTCCAAAAAATATACTGAACTAGAATATGCTGAAAAATCAAATTTATCTTGATATATTCCAGGGAGCAAATATTTGTTAAAATATTCTTTAATCATATCACCTTGCGAATTATATAGTTTGAGCGAATAAAAACCAGCTTTAATAATTTGAAATTTAATATTTGTTGTTGGATTAAATGGATTTGGATAATTTTGATATAATATAAAATCTCTGTTTTTTAAAAAATTCTCAATACTATCAGGTTTCAAATTAATAATTAAAAGAGAATCTGGTGCATTGGCTGGTAACTTACTTTCAAAAATAGAACCATTTTTTGCTTTTATATAATAATAAATTTTTTCGTTGGATTTATAATTTTTAATTTCTGCATAATAATTATTACCATTTAAAAAGTTGAATTTAATGGAATCAAAACTACTAGCTGCGTCATATCTATAATATAAATATGCTGATTTTAACTTATCATATGACACAAAAGAAGCATAAATTTTTAAAGTATTATTGTCGTAATTTATATTCATTGGACTGTGAATAATCTTCACTTTTGCTTCTTCGATTGCTTTTTTCAGATCTATTATCCCCCAACCAATTTTATAGTTTGGTGTTTCCGAATTTGTTGCTGTACTAATAAAAATATCTCTAATTTGACTGGGAGATAAATATGGATTTGCTTCCAAAAGTAAGGCTGCAGCACCTGCCGCAAGTGGACAACTAAAAGAAGTTCCACTACTATAATGATATTCATTCCCGTAACTACTAGCAACATAAACTGCTTGCCCCATTGCCATAATTTCTGGTTTAATTCTTCCGTCTATTGTAGGGCCAACACTACTAAAACTTGCTCTTTCACCATATTTATTAACAGCACCAACACTAATAACATTAAAACCATCAGCTGGTTTACCTAATGTATTATGTGAGTCATTATCTCCTTCATTACCTGCAGAATTGAAAACTAAAATTCCTTTAGTAACAGCAATATCTGCTGCTAAGGTAATTTTAGAACTCTTACCATCCATATTTTGCCAAGTATATCCATAATATGGCGAATCATATTCAATATATCCCAAAGATGTTGAAGCAACATCAATACCAATGCTATCCGCCCATTCGATAGCTGCAATCCAATTATCTTCTTCTAAAGGCGTTTCTGAATAAGTATTTTCAGTTTTTGCTAAAACATAAGTTGAATTAAAAGCTGGCCCAATCAATTCGCCAGGTGAAAATCCTCCTATACATGATAAAGTAGCTGTACCATGATCACCTAAGCCTTCATCAGTACTATCTTCAACGCCATAATTATTGTTTACAAAATCCCACATAGTATGTATTTTCAAATTATTAAATACTTTATGCTTCAAATTTGTAAATCCAGCATCAAACATTCCAATCATCACACCCTTACCAGAAAGGCCTAAATTGTGTGCATAAACAGCATTCATTATATTATTTTGACTAAACGAATACCCATAATCAAACTGTCCAATTTTATAACTTGTAAGTTTATTTGATTCAAATTGTGTTTCAATTCTTTTTGCGGTGTAAAATTGCATAACATCAATTTTTTTAACAAAACTTAAGTTTTTAATGGTATTTATTTGAGCTGGTAAAACAAAAGCAGAAACTGAATTTAACCATTTTGATTTATATCTAACATTAACACCTTGTTGATTTAACAAATTTAAATATTGATTATAAACAGGATAATCAGTATAATCTATTATTTTTTCATTACTGAAAAATTTCATTCTTCTTTGAATTGATCTTTGAGAAAGTATTGTTGATGGATTATTTCTATATAAATTTGTGTCAGGGCCTTTATCGGTAAATGTTATCCACACAAATATATTTTGAGCAGGATTTTTTTGCAGATGATATTTTAATGTATTTGTTAATTTATTATTCTGAGCCATTAAAATAACAGCTGTGGCTATAAATATAAATATTTTTTTAAACATTTTTGTCTCTTATAATTTCATTTAATGTATTTCTTTCCCAAAAATAACCTTGATAAAAACCTTGAATATTTTTTTCAGTTTCGGCAATATCTAATCTCTTTTCAGCAATACAACAAAAGTAATTATCTTTTTCAATTCCAGCGTATTTTCTACCTAATTTTTTTGCTACAACAGAAGTTGTGCCTGAACCTAAAAAAGGATCAAAAACAAAATCACCTTCGTTTGAACTTGCAAGAATTAACTTAGCAATAAGTTTTTCTGGCTTTTGTGTCGGATGATCAGTATTTTCTGGCATTGACCAAAAAGGTATAGAAATATCATTCCAAAGATTTGATGCATATGTTAATCTAAAATTTCCATTTGGCGTTTCTTCCCAATCTTTAGGCTTTTTATTTTCATCTCTATATGGTGCAATAACTTTCCTTTTATGCTTAACTTTTTCAGCATTGAAAACATATTTATTACTTTTTGTAAAAAACCAAATATCTTCAGAATTATTTTTCCAATTTTTTAATGCTCCCCTGCCTTTATCTCTTTCCCAAGTTATCCTATTTCTAACGTAAAAATATTTACTACCAACCAAATGTATAGAAGTAGAAGTCTTCCAATCACCACAAATATAAATACTTGCATCATCTTTAAGCACTTTAATAAGCTTTTTCAACCAACTATCTAACCAATCAGAATACTCATTAATTGACATCTCATTAAATTTTACAGTATTAAATTTGCGATAAAGGTTATACGGTGGATCAACAATCATCAAATCAACAAATTTTTCAGGCAGTTTTTCAATTACTTCAAATAAATCAGCTTTAATCGTTTTATTTTCAATTTCTTCAATTGAAATTGAATCTATTGGAATAAATAATTTTTTTGAATATTTCTCAATTTCTTCATTCGAAAGAACAATTGTCCTATTATTTTTAGCTTTTTGTTTTTCCATATTTATATAAAACAACCTAAAATAGAAATTAAAACATTTTTCCCTAATTCTATAGATTCATCTGGTGGCAGAAATTTGTCATTGTGTAATCCATATTTTTCACCTTTAGAAACCCCGACCCAAGCCATAAATGAAGGATATTTTTTTGAAAAATATCCAAAATCTTCGGCAGTCATTTTTAAGCCACAATCAATAAAATTAAATTTATTACTAAGTACTAGAACTAACTTTTTGTATAATTCACTATCAACTATTACTTCAGCATACTTAGGACCTAAATGAAATTTGTATTTCGAACCAAACTTATTAGTAGCAACATTTAAATCATTATAAATTAACTGAATATACTCGTCTTGTTTTTCTAATGATAAGGCTCTAATAGTACATTCAGCTTTTGAATAATTTGGGATTATATTTCTCGCCTGGCCGGATACAATTTTACCATAACCAAATATGAAAGGTTCTGTAGAAGTTTCTACTTTCTTATCTATCATATCCAAGAAATAGCGTAATGTTTTAAATGAATCTATTCCATTTTCGGGAAAGGCAACATGTGATGATTTACCAAAAATTTCAATATCACATTCAACTGAGGAAACAAATAACACACCATCTGTTGAAGCAATTGTACCAAAATCATATTCATCAGTTACATGTAAAGCAAAAGCATATTTAATTGGGAATTTATCAAAAATTCCACTTTCAATAACTTTTAACGCACCACCACCAGCTTCTTCGCCTGGCTGAAAAACAAATATTATATTTCTATTTATTTTATTTTCCACAACATATTGTATAAATGAATACATAATTGAAGTATGTACATCATGCCCGCAGGCATGCATATTATCATTTTTGGATGACCACTCAACACCAGTATTTTCTTTAATCGGCAGAGCATCAATATCAGCTCTGAAAAGTAAATAATCACCATCATTAACTTTATATTCTACTACCAAACCTGTTTCTATTGGTCTATAAATTACTAAATTTTTTAACTCACTTAAGTTATCAATCAAAAGTTGAGTGGTAAAAAACTCTTGAAACATTAATTCTGGATTTTCATGTAAAATATGTCTTAAATTAACTGGTTCTAACATATTAACCTTAAATTTTTGAATTCAAATTTACAAAAAAATGTGGATTTAAAAAAATTATAGAAATTTTAAAGGTTTTATTTAACTTTTTACTATTTTTATTATATTATATTTTTAAAAAAAAATTTTAATCATGGAAAGAATAAAAAATATATTAGTCTTTACAATTGCTTTTGTAATTTTTTATAGCTATTTCTTAATAAACAGCAATTTTATTTGGAGCATTTTAATATATATAACATCTCTATATTTAATCTTAAAAAATTTAATGTTCTTTTTTGATAATTATTATATAAACAATTCATTATCAGAAAAATCAATAATATACGAAAAAATTTTACAATTTTTCACTGGTATATTTATTCTCGTAAATTACTATTTCAATTTATCTTTTACAATAAATAGTTTGTTATTAATTTTCTCTATAACTTTTTTAGCCTATTATTTAGTTTATTTCAATAAAAAAGACATTTTAACTTCTACCAAACTTGTTTTATCAATAATACTTTTTTTTACTTTCTATATATTTGAAATCGGTAAAGATTACAACATTACCGGATTATTAATTGCCTACAGAGCAATTCTTTTACCAATAATAATAATGCTAATTGGTATTATACTTTTGATTAATTATAATGAATCATAAATTTGCTATTGCATCATCTAGAGAAGAAAAAATTGGGAGTGCCCTTAATAAGCTTAATAAGCGAGTTAGTACAAATAATGATTTGACTGATTCATTTTGTGAAACTATATGTACTTTACCTTCCATTTGCATAATTTTTTTCAACAATAATATTATTTGTCCTAAAAATGTTGAATCTATATGCTCCACTTTAGAAAGATCATAAATAACATTTTTAACTCCATAACTATCAAAATCACCTAATGCATTTGTATAGTTTTCAAGATCTTTCATTGTTGCTCTTGGTATATTTACTCTAATAACTAAATAGTTTTCATTTTTTATAATTTCGAATGGGCTCATAGTAAGATTACCTGATTTTTTAAGAGATTTTAGTAATTCTTTAGTTTCATTCAACTTAGTATTAAATTTATCGATACCTTCTTGCATCTTTTCAAAATTAAGATTTTCATCCATAACAACAACAAAATTTATTATATTATATTACAACTTTTTTATTATATTTGCAAATAAAAAAATACAAAAGGAATAAGTTTTTATGAAATCACGTGATATAAGACAGCAATTTCTGGACTTTTTTAAATCAAAAGGACATACTATCGTACCTTCTGCTCCTGTTATTCCATATGACGATCCAACTTTATTATTTACAAACGCAGGTATGAACCAATTCAAAGATGTGTTTCTAGGTACTGGAATAAGAGATTACAAAAGAGCTGCCGATAGCCAATTGTGTATAAGAGTAAGCGGTAAACATAATGATCTTGAAGAAGTTGGATATGATACTTATCATCATACATTATTTGAAATGTTAGGGAATTGGTCATTTGGTGATTATTATAAAAAAGAAGCTATTATGTGGGCGTGGGAATTGCTTACGGAAGTCTGGAAATTACCAAAAGAACGTCTATATGCTACTGTTTACAAAGATGATGACGAAGCTTTAGAATTGTGGAAAACAGTTACCGATATCAAACATTCTCATATCTTAAAATTTGGCGAAAAAGATAACTTCTGGGAAATGGGAGAAACTGGCCCTTGTGGTCCTTGCTCAGAAATTCACATTAACCTTTCTGATAACCCAGATGACGCATCTTTAGTTAATGTCGGTTCACCTAAGTGTATAGAAATATGGAACTTAGTTTTTATCCAATATAATCGCGAAAAAGACGGCTCCTTAGTTGAACTTCCTGCTAAACATGTTGATACTGGCATGGGCTTTGAAAGAATTGTCTCCGTTTTACAAGGCGTACCAGGTAATAATTACGCTACTGATATTTTTTCACCTATTATCAACAAAATATCTGAAATATCCGGCATACCATATGTGAGGGAGGATCACCAAATTTCCATGCGCGTGATTGCAGATCACATTAGAACTCTATCTTTCGCTATAGCCGATGGTGCTATACCCAGTAATGATGGTCGAGGCTATGTTTTAAGACGTATTTTAAGAAGAGCTGCTAGATACGGAAGAAAATTAAATTTGATTGAACCTTTCCTTTATAAAATTGTTTCAACTTTAGTTGAAGAAATGGGGGATTTTTTTCCACAAATCAAAAATAATCAAACAAATATTGAAAATATTATTCATTCCGAAGAAACTAGCTTTAATCTTACACTCGATAGAGGTATAGAATTATTTGAAAATATTTCCCAAAATAAATCCACTATTGATGCTGAAACCGTTTACAAATTATATGACACTTACGGTTTCCCTGTTGATTTAACCGCTTTATTAGCTAAAGAAAAAGGAATATCCATTGATTTGAATGGTTTCGAAAAATTACTAGCTGAAAATAAAGAGAAAAACAGAAAATTAACTAAAGAAAAACAATCCAATCTTAATATTCAAAGTATTTCTTTAGAAAACTTCGCATTAAATAGTAATTTTATTACAGAATTTACAGGTTATGATGAACTTGAAACATTAGCACAAATTGTTTCCCACCTTATTATTGATGGTAAAACTCATATTATTACTAATAAATCGCCCATGTACGTTGAATCTGGTGGGCAAATATCTGATAAAGGCCAAATCGAATATAACTCCGTCCTATATAATATTTTAGATGTTTATAAAATTGGTGGTGCTATAATTCATATTATTGACCAAGAATTACAAATTGATAATTATTCTCATATTAAAATTATTGTCGATAAAATTAGAAGATATGACACAAAAAAAAATCACACTGCTACTCACTTATTACACGCAGCACTAAGAAAAATACTTGGTACACATGTTCAGCAAGCAGGATCATTAGTCACAAATGAAAAATTACGATTCGATTTCTCACATTTTAACAAAATCTCTTCTGATGAACTAAAGCAAATTGAAGATTTAGTAAACCTAAAAATTAGAGAGCAAATACCTGTAAATCATTTAAGAAATATTCCACTACAAGATGCTAAAAATCTCGGTGCTTTGATGTTTTTTGGCGACAAATATGGCGAAAGAGTTAATGTTATTAAAGTTGATGACTATTCTGCTGAATTTTGCGGTGGTACTCACGTTTCTAATACTTCAGAAATTGGTATTTTTAAAATTATATCGGAATCTTCTATCTCGGCAGGTGTTAGAAGAATTGAAGCAATTACCGGCTTAAATGTTATTAATTACATTGCTTCATTACACGAAGATAAACATAAATTACAAAGTCAAATTGAAGAATATCAACAAAAAATTAAAACATTAGAAAAAGAAGTCGAAGAATTGTCAATTAAAATTAAATCATCGGATATTGATAGTATTTTAAAAAATCCGACTACCGCTAAAGGTATTGATATATACAAAAATATTATTCAAGCTTCAAGTATGGATGAATTAAAATCACTTTCGGATGTATTACGTGAAAAAATAAAAAGCGGAATTGGTGTGCTAATTTCAAATATCGACAACAAAGTAATGATTTCCTGCGTGGTATCAGACGATTTAATTAAAAATAATAACCTTTCGGCTGGTAAAATAGTAGGTTCATTAGCCAAAGTCGTTAATGGTGGTGGCGGTGGGAAACCACATCTTGCTACTGCTGGCGGAAAAGATACAACAAAAATAGATGAATTATTCAATTCTATAGAAAAGATCATTGCAGATTTTATATAGTTTTACACTAATTCTTTTTTCTAATCATTCAAATTATTTCTCATAAGAGACTGTCGCTAAAATGACAGTCTTTTTTTTAAAATAAATAACTAATATTTGAAAATATTTTAGCTCAGACGGTATAAGCTTGTGCCCGCATATGCGGGCGGGCTAACGCACAAAATATATTTCCTAACAATATCATATATGCTTTATTATCAATTTGTTATAACATTTAAACACTTTGATGTTTAGTTAAATATCCAAAAATTAAAAAAATTAAAATTTATTTTTTAAAATGTTAAAAATATATTCGTATATACTATATAATTGTATTTACGATATATTAAAAAATTCTAAATATATTATCTACAAATAATAGCTAAAATATTTTACAGTAAATGTGGTAAATAATAAAATTATTTAGTAAGTAACTCATAAGACTTAGCCTGAGCAAACTTTTGAATTTGAGAATTTCAATCCCCATTTCCAAGGGGGACAAAGGGGAATTTTTGCGGGCCGTTCCGGCCCGCTGCCCCTTGCAGATGCTGCAAGGGGCTTTATGCTTATACTGTCTGAGTAAAGTAATAAATATTTATCATTTTTTTTTATCAAAATTTTTTTGCTTAAATTTAACAATAACAATTATTTTTTTCTATGAATATTTATCAAAATTCTATTAAAATTTTAGAAGCTATATTAGAAAATTCTAACGGCTTTATTTTATTTTCATTAGACACTAATTATTGTTATACTTTTTTTACTAAAGCCCATAAAGATATAATGAAAGCTATTTGGGGCGTTGATATTGAATATGGTAAAAATATGCTCGATTTTATTAAAAATGATGCTGATAGAGCTAAAGCAAAGGCAAATTTTGATGAAGCTTTATCCGGAAAATCTTTTGTTCTCACCGAGGAATATGGTGATGAGCATTTATTAAGAACTTTTTATAATGATTATTACTCTCCCGTTATAATAGATAATCAAATTGTTGGTCTATCGGTATTTGTTATAGATATAACACCTTTAAAACAAGCTGAGCTGGAAATAAAGCGTAATAGAGAGTTTTATTTAAGTATTCTTGAAAATATACCTAATCCGTTATTTTTTAAAAATAATGATAACCAATTTGAGTTTGTTAATTCATCTTTTAAAGAATTTTTCAATTTTAATGTTAATGAAACACCTGAAAGATTAATCAACCAATTGAATTTAAATAGAATAAAACCAGATCAGAAAGAAAAAATTGTCTATGAACTGACTATTTATCAAAATGAAAAGAGAAAAGATATTATTCTCCACAATACACCTTTGTATTATAATGAGAAATTTTTAGGTATTACTGGCTCAATCACTGATATCTCAGAATTGAAATCAATTCAACATAAACTCCAAGAGAATGAAAAATATTTAGCTCATATTTTACAAGTTTTACCAGTAAGTATTTTAATACTAAATAAAAACTTCGACATTTTGTTTTATAATGATACTGCAAATAACATCATTAATGAACTTAAATTATACTATAAAAAAGAAATTAAAAATCTTTATGATATCAAATTTATCGATACAGAAAAAACTATTATCAATTTTGTAGATGAATTAAAAGATAAACTTCAAAACGGTAAAGATATAGAAAATTATAATGTTGGAATTTTTGTCAAAGAAAATATAGTTTGGCTATCAGTTAATGCAATTGCAATGGATAATAAAATTTTGTTAGCTTATAATGATATAACCGAAGTCGTTTTAACAAGAGATTTATTGGAAAAAAATATTAATAAATTACAAAAACAAAATTCATTAATCAATGAAAAGATTGAAGAACAAAAAAGACTTTTATCCGAATTACAAAAAGCTAATAACGAGAAAAATAAACTTTTTTCTATTGTAGCACACGATATTAAAAATCCACTATCAGGTATTATTGGATTATCGTCAATTCTTGCAAATGATTTTGATAATTTAAGCCAAGAAAAAATATATGACTTTATTAAAAAGATAAATAATTCGACAAATAATCTCTACCAATTATTACTTAATTTAATGGATTGGGTTAATATAAAAAGAGAAAATATTGAATTACATAAAGAAAAAATAAATTTACTATATGTGATAAAAGAGATAAAAAATAATTTTGATAATTTACTTTACTTAAAGCAAATAAATTTAAATATCCAAATTAACCAAGAATATAATGTTGAAGTTGATAAAGTTATGTTCAATTCGATAATTAGTAATTTAATTTCCAATGCAATAAAATTTAGTTACCGTAATTCAGTAATTGATATTTATGCATATGAACAAGGAGAAAATATCGTCATTACTATAAAAGATTTTGGTATTGGTATACCAGATATTATGAAAGATACACTTTTTGATATAACAGAAAAAACAGGAAGACCAGGTACAGAAGATGAAAAATCATCTGGTCTTGGCCTAATTATAGTAAAAGAATTTGTTGAAAAAAATGAAGGAAGAATTTGGTTCGAATCTGAAGAAAACAAAGGAACTACTTTTTATATATCCTTTAAGAAAGCTTACTAATAATTATTTTTTTTCAAAAATATGTTTATACTTTTCTAATGCTGAATAGTCTGTCAAATCAAAATGAATTGGAGTTAATGAAACATAATTTTTTTTAGTTGCAACATGATCGTATTGAATATCAGCATCGCACTCAATCCAATCCCCTTTTAACCAATAATATTTATAACCAAATGGATCAATTCTCTCTTCATAGTCATCATTCCATTTAGATTTTCCTTGTTTTGTAAATAAATACCCATTAATATCATCAAAAGGACAATCAGGGACATTAATATTTAATAAAGTTCCACTTGGTAAAGGATTTTCATATAATTTTAAGGCATATTCACAAGCAATTTGTGCAGCGACATCATAATGAGTAGGTGTATGTGATGTTAAAGAAATAGCAATAGCTTGTATATCCATAATTGCAGCTTCTCTAGCTCCAGAAACAGTACCCGAGTAGATGATATTAATAGCAGTATTAGCACCATTATTAATCCCAGAAATAACTAAATCTGGTTTATAATTAAGGATATTTTTTATACCAATTTTTACACAATCTGCTGGAGTACCATCAATCGCATAGCCAAAAAATTCATTGTTAATAAAAATCTCTTTAATTCTCAAAGGATTTTTCATAGTGATAGCATGCCCTACTGCACTTTGTTCTGAAATAGGGGCTACAACAGTAACATTAGCAATTTCTTTTAATTTTTTGACTAATTCATAAATACCTTTTGATGTAATACCATCATCATTACAAACTAAAATATTTAATTTTTTCATAAATTCCTTATTTTTTTAATTTAAATGTAATTAAATTATAAGAAATTATAAAAAAAAACTGCCACAATTAAGTGGCAGTTTTAATTTATTCGATTGTAGCTTCAATATTGACAATTTCAGAACTTATATTTGATAATTTCACCTCGTTGGAGTTGAATTTCTCACCATTAATGATTAGTGAGCTAACTCCAATGTTTTTGTTATTAGGATTTTTAATATAAATATTGAAAGTTTTTCCTCTAAACTTGCGAGTATATTTTAGTTCTTTCCAATGTTTAGGTATTTTTGGATCTATAATAAATCCATCTAAATTTGTTTTAAAACCGAGAATATGATCTGTTGCTATTCTCAACATCCATACAGCCGTTCCTGTTAGCCAAGAATGAGAAGCTTGCCCTTCAGTTGGATGATCAGGGCTTGTAACATACTCAGCAAAAACGTAAGGTTCAACTTCGTAACGATCAATATTTTTAGCGGAATTAATTGGTAGCATTCTATGGTAAATATCAACAGCCAAATCTATATCACCTATTTCTAAAAGTGCTAAAACTGCCCAAGACGAAGCATGATTAAAAATTGCTCCGTTTTCTTTTTTACCTGGTACGCACCTGCTGATAAGCCCAATAGAATCATCAACCTTTGTAAATGAAGGCCAACAAATTTGTACACCTTTATCTCTAAGTAAGTATTTTTTCAAACTTTCCATTGATTTTCTGGCTCTTTCTTCATCCGCAACATCAGAGAGAACTGACCATGTTTGTGAATTAATAAATATTTTCCCTTGATCATGTAAATGAGTGCCTACTGGTTCACCGTTATCACGGAAAGCTCTAATCCACCATTCACCATCCCAACAATATTTATTAATAACATCTTTTAATTTATCATATTCTACCTGCCATCTCTGTAAGGTATCATAATCTTTTCTATATTTTAGCAAATCAAATGTTTTTAAGATGTTATAAGCAAGAAACATCCCACCCCATACGGTTTCACCTTTTCCTTGTGGCCCTATATGATCCAGAGTGTCATTCCAATCACCGTTCATAATTTTTGGTAATCCTCTTTGTGTAGTAGCAGAAAGGCAAAAATCTATTGCTCTTTTCATATGTGTATAAACATCAGCTATTCCATTATCATAAAATTCTACCATTTCATCTAAAATCGTAAAATCTCCGGTTTCGTTCAAATATTCAATAATACCAAATGGGATCCACAATGGAGTATCCGAATGATTTGTTTTTTCGCCCCAGTTTGTTATTTTGAAAAAGTTATGAAGAGTTGAACCATCAGAAAACTGAAATCTCAATGCATTAAGCAGTCTTTTTCTAACTCTTTCTGGATGCGTTATAACCATACCTAAAATATCCTGAAACTGATCCCTCATTCCTGTACCAAAGAGCAGTCCACCGTGATAATAACCAGAATTTCGCGCCATATCAAACGTCACAGCTGCTTGATACTGATTCCAAATGTTAACCATTAAATTCATTTCCTCTGAAGGAGTTTCAACTTGTACATGAGATAAATAATCTTTCCAATAAGATTTAAGATCATTAAATTTTTTATCTAATGTTTCAATTTTTATTAAATTATTCCAATCAAGATGTTCATAAGGTTTATCAATGTCTTTAGAAACAATAGCCATAATAATAGCAAATTCTACAGTCTGTTGTGGCTCAATTTCTATAATATTTTGTAAAGCTGCAATAGGATCACCTGCAGTGATTTCCGTATTCTTCATTATTCCACTTTCAACAGATTCCGGATTTGCTTCACTTCTCCAACGTCCAATAAAATTATCTAATGAACCATCAAAACCACTAACTGGTAAAGTCGATTTAAAATAAATTTTATATCGCCAATCTATATTCGGTTGGGCTACTGATACTTTTTTATTGAGTACCCAATACCTCCTTGTTGCTTCTAGTGTTTGAGTTTCTTTATTGAAAATAATATCCGTAAAATGTTTATCATTTGGCTGGTTTATTAAATCATTTAATGCATTCCCCATTAAAAGTTCAACAAAACTATAAATTTCTAGCTTTCTTTTTTTATCACTTAAATTTTTTATTTTAACTGTCCATATCTCTGCATCAACATCCAAAGGAACAAAATATAATATTTCACCATATATTTCATTATACTGTGTCGAAATTTTAGTATATCCTTGGCCATGTCTACATTCATAAAAATCATAATTAATATCTATTGTTGGGGCCCAACTCAAAGAAAAATATTTTTTGTTATCTGAATCTTTCACCATTACATATCTTCCAGGACGATCCCAAGGCAAACAATTATATCTCATTCTCGTTAATCTGTTATCCCTTGGTGTAATATAATAACTAAATCCCCCACCGGTATGAGATATTAAACCGGCATAATTTTCATTCCACATATAATTAAACCATGGCCTCGGTGTACGTGGATTTGTAATTACATATTCATTTCCTTCAATATCAAAATATCCATAATCATTAGGAAAAAGTTTTTTTGACATAAGCCCCCCGAATTATAATTTGTAATTAAAATTGCAATTTATTATATTTATCAAAATTACAAAAAAATTATTATTTTTCTTTGTTAAATTATATTTTAATTACAATAATATTTAGTTTACAATGGATTATCAGAAATTAACAAAAAATGAACTTATAACTTTTATAAAAAATTTAGAACAGCAAATTCTCAATGAAGAGAATATGTTTTTAATTTTAAAAACTCTCTCCAATATAGCTAATTTCCCAATTCTTATTTTCGAAAAAGATTTTGTCATAACTTTTGCCAACTCTACCTTTTATGAAGTTTTTCAAACAAACCCTGACGAAATAATTTCGAATAAATTATTAAAATTTATATCCAAACAAAAAGCAGATTTTTTAAAATATTTAGTAAAAGAACAAATTAATATATTCAACTTAGAACTTCAATTTAATCTTAAATATTCAAACAAAAAATATTTTACATTATTTATTAAATTACCTTTAGATGATAAATATTTATTATTATTTAATAATAATATCGATAAAACAATAATTGATGATATTTACTTATATCGAACTATCTTAGACAATGCCCCAATTGGTATTCTAATAACTAATCTCAATGATAAAGCTATTTATACAAATGATATCCTATATCAAATTTTAGATTTAGAACATGAGATAGAATATGGCAAAGATATTAAGAAACTTATTACTTACGAAATAAAAGAGATAATTAAGAAGGATGATAATTATTTTAACGCTATAGCCCTTATAAATGAGAAAAAAGCTATTAATGTAATAAATACATATATCACTTATAATAATACAAATATAGGCAAAATTGGTATTTACCAAGATATAACTGATAAATATTTAATTGAGCAAGAATTAAATAAAACAGTAAATGTTTTAAGAGATGCAAAAGAATTATTAGAAATAAGAACTCGCGATTTGTTATTTGTCAATCAACAACTAGAAAAAACACAATTTGAACTTAAAAAAACAATCGATTTAAAAGATAAATTTTTCTCTGTACTAGCCCATGATTTACGTAGCCCTTTTAATGCTTTGTTAGGATATATGAATATTTTAAACGATGAATTTGAAGATTTATCAAAAGAAGAAATAAAATATTTTATAGAGCAAGCTAAAGAAGTAACTGATAATACTTATAAATTGCTACTTAATTTACTCAGTTTTTCAAGAATACAAGCTGGAAGAATCGAATTTAATCCTAAAATTTATAAATTTAAAGATATTGTTGATAACGTAATTAATTTGCTAAAAGGTAATATTTTACAAAAAGAAATTGACATACAATTAGCTTTTGATGATAATATAGAAGTAAAAGCTGATGAAAAAATGTTAGCATCTGTATTGCAAAATTTAATAGGAAATGCGATTAAATTTTCATTCCCAAACGGAAAAATCATAATTAATGCCCAAAAGGATGAACACCAAGCAATAATTTTTATAAAAGATTTCGGCACTGGAATGTCACAACAAACACTTGAGCAACTATTCAAACTTGATATGATTGTTACAAAACAAGGTACAAATAATGAATCTGGTTCAGGTTTAGGCTTATTAATATGTAAAGAGTTTATTAATAAACATTCAGGACAAATTTGGGTCGAAAGTGAATTAAATAAAGGAACAACTTTTTATTTTACCCTACCAAACTAAACTTTTAAACTTATCTTGCAATAGATTTGTTTCTATATTATATTTGCAAATTAAATTAATAATAAGAGGTGCATATGGAGCTTAAAGTAGGGAAAAAATATAGAGCAATAAAAAAAGGTTTAAAACCAGAACCAGTAGAATTTGAAGTTTTAAATATTACTCCAACTACAATAACAATTCACATAAAAGGAAAGCCAACTCCAACTGACGTTAATAAATTATTATTCGAAGGCATGTTTGAAATGATAAGAGAAATAACATTATAATAATACTCTTGAATAAAAGCCATTTTATGATTATAGCTCAGACGGTATAAGCATAAAGCCCGTGCGCACGAAGGCGCACGGGCGGGCTAAAGCCATAATTTTCCCAAAAACATTCCAATAAATTTTTTCCAATATATTTAATATTTTTACATTTAACTAAATAACTAAATATTGCTTTATTTTTTTCTTTGAATAATTAGCTCAAAAAAAAATGAGTAAAAATATTATCGTTATTATTATTTATTAGATTTACGATATATGAGCAATCGTTAAAATTATATTCGTATTTACGATATTATTGTATATACGATATAATAGTAATTTTCAATAATATATTTGTAAATACAATATATTTGCTATTGCTATATAATTGCAAATGCAAATAAATTATAAAAAACCTCATATCAATTGTAAGCTGTCACGCATTTGAGAAAGATTTGAATATTAAGGTCTAAAAGGGCGGCTCTGTGTAAAGGTTGTCAAAGAAAAGATTTTAAGCGGGCCGATCCGGCCCGCTGGCCCCTTGCAGCTTTGCTAAAGTTGCAAAGGGCTAAGCTTACACTGTCTGAGCTAATGAAAGCTTTTTTAAATAAAAAGCAAGCTCGCTTACGCTCACTTGCTTTTATTTTGTTGGGCATGGAAATATTTCGATTTATACTTCCAAATTATAAGTTTTTTTTGCAAAAAATCTCAATTCATCTCTGAATTTAGGATGAGCTATATTAATGAGTTGTTTTATTCTTTCTCTAATCGATTTACCATTCAAAGAAGCAACTCCGTATTCTGTAACAACATAATGAACATCTGCTCTTGAAGTAACAACCCCAGCACCTTGTTTTAACATTGTACTAATTCTGGAAATACTTTGATCTTTAGTAGTAGATGGAATTGCTATTATTGGTTTTCCACCATTTGAACGAGCAGCACCACGAATAAAATCTACTTGCCCGCCAAAACCACTATATAAACGTGTACCAATGGAATCCGAACATACCTGGCCTGTAATATCCACTTCAATAGCAGAGTTGATTGCAACCATTTTATAATTTTGAGCAACCACAAACGGATCATTAACGTATTCTTGTGGATGGAACTCCAACAAAGGATTATTATGCGCATAATCAAAAGCTTTCTTTGTGCCTAAAATAAAGCCTGCAATAACTTTACCACGATGAATAGTTTTTCTTTCACCATTAACAATTCCTTTATCTATTAAATCTATCAAACCATCCGAAAACATTTCAGTATGAACGCCCAAATCTTTTTTATTTTGCATAAACTTCAAAACAGAATCAGGTATAGCCCCAATACCCATTTGTAAAGTTGAACCATCTTCAATTAATTCAGCAATATATTCACCAATTGAATCGTAAATTTTCAACATCTCTTCCGATGTATCTTCATCAACTTGCGGTAGTTCTGTTAGATTTTCTTCGTGTTCAACAAAATAATTAATCTTACTAACATGAATAAAACTGTTACCTAATGTACGAGGCATTTGAGGATTTACTTGTGCAATAATCACTTTTGCCATTTCAGCAGGAGTTTTAATACATCCAACGTCAACACCATAACTACAAAATCCATGTTCATCTGGAGGGGAAACATGAATTAAAGCTACATCAATATCATAAACTTTATTCTTAAAGTATAGAGGAACTTCATGTAAAAAACATGGTACAAAATCTGCTCTTCCTTCATTAACAGCTTTTCTTGTATTATGACCAATAAAAAAAGCAACATGCCTGAAATGTTCTTCCATACCCGGTTCCATATAAGGTAATTTACCAACTGCTAAAATATGATAAATTTTAACATCACGTAATTCATCTTTCCTTCTTACCATAGCTCGTATTAATTCAAAAGGAACTGCGCAACCAGGTTGAATATAAACTCCATCACCTGATTTTATAACTTGAACAGCTTCATCTGCAGATGTAAGTTTTGAATTGTAATCTTTAATCCATCCAGGTGTTCTTAAAATATTTTCCATAAATAAATATTACTCCAGATTAATTCTTAGAAAAAGGATGCAATCTTAAATATTCAAGGTTATACATTTTAGCAATTGTTTCATTTGTACATTTACCATTATATAAACAAATACCTTTAGTAACATCATTATTAATTGTAATCTGATGCTCTATGCCAAAATCAGCAACATCGAAAATAAATTCATATGTATTATTCGCTAAAGCAATTGATGCAGTACGACTAACCAAAGCCGGTAAATTAGGAACACAATAATGAATAATATCTTTTTCAATAAAATAAGGATTAGATAAAGTGGTTAGCCTGCTAGATTCAAAACACCCTCCGCGATCAATAGCCAAATCTATTAAGACAGTACCTTTTTTTAAATTATCCAAGTCCTTATAAGTTAATATTTTTGGTACTTGATTATTTTCATTTGTACTAACAGCCCCTATAATAACATCAGCGTATTTCGATACTCTTTGAATTATCATTGGTGCTGATATTAAAGTAGTAACATTTTTATTAAATTTTTCCTCAATTTCACGTAGTTTATTTATATTCTTATCCAGGATCGTAACTCTAGCCCCATTAGTTAAAGCTGTTCTTGCAGCGGCAATACCAGCGACACCTCCGCCAATAATCAGAACATTTGCTGGTTTTACACCGGGAACACTCCCCAATAAAATTCCTTTTGAAACATCTGTTGAATTTTCTAACAATTTTGCTGCTACATTAATAGATAGCTGACCGGCTATCTCACTCATCGCTTGTAATATCGTATTTTTTCCATCTTTGGTTATTAATTCATAACCAATTGCAGTAATTTTTTTATCCAATAAGCCATGTATTATATTTTTTTTACTCATCATTAAATAAAGAAATGAAAACAAAATTTGACCTTCATACATGTAATCAACTTCTTCTTCTGTTAATGGAGCTACTTTTACAACCATGTCAGCCCTTTTGAATGCTTCTTCACTTGAGTAAACAATTTTAGCACCAGCTTTTTCGTATTCTTCATCTGTGAAATGGCAAGATTCCCCTGCCTTGCTTTCTACAAATACAGTATGCCCATTTTTAACAAGAGCATCTACGGCCGCAGGTGTAAGACCAACTCTTTTTTCTTCGATAGAAATTTCTTTTGGAATACCTATACGCATATTAGACCTTTTTAAAATGTTAATTCTTTGTTAAATTAAAATAAATAATTTTTTTCACTTATTTTAAATTTTTTTTTGAATTGCCTTTTTTTTATATTGTTTGTTTAATAATTTCATATTATCAATGGAACTCATCTATTATTTAATTGATCTTTTTTTACACTTAGATAAACACCTATTTGAAGTTGTTAGTAACTATGGTTTTTTAACTCATTTTATACTTTTTTTAATCATTTTTTGCGAAACAGGTTTAGTTGTAACACCATTTTTACCTGGTGATTCTTTACTATTTGCAGCTGGCGCCTTAGCACACGAAGGAAGTCCTTTAAATGTTCATTTTTTATTTGTTCTACTTAGTATAGCTGCTATTATTGGTGATTCAATTAATTACTCTATTGGAAAAATAATTGGAACAAAAGCATATTCTTATAACAATAGATTTATAAAAAAAGAATACCTAGATAAAACACACGAATTTTATGAAAAATATGGTGGTATAACTATAATTTTAGCTAGATTTGTCCCTATTGTTAGAACTTTTGCCCCATTTGTGGCAGGAATTGGTAAAATGACATATTCTCATTTTATTTCTTATAATATAATCGGCGGTATTCTTTGGGTTGCAATATTTATATATGGTGGTTATTTGTTCGGTAATTTACCTTTTGTTAAAAATAACTTTTCTATTGTTGTAATAACAATAATTTTTATTTCTTTTCTACCAGGAATAATCAAATTAGTACAACATAAATTAAAAAAATAGTTATTTTGGCCAATTTGATAAAACAACTCTACTTTCTATTATATTTTCAACACTATCA
>Ga0116168_1000413_pt1 | contig 42425 bp, 41 predicted proteins | sample AD_UKC129_MetaG_FD_89795 | JGI IMG/M metagenome (GOLD analysis project Ga0116168, IMG submission 89795) | Active sludge microbial communities of municipal wastewater-treating anaerobic digesters from Canada - AD_UKC129_MetaG | ecosystem: Engineered > Bioreactor > Anaerobic > Digestate | place...
ACGGTATGACCTCCTCTACTTTATTTGTTTTGTTTTGTTTCCCTAATAAAGTAGAAATCATATCGTGGTTACTTTTGTCAATTAGCCTCCACGAAATTTACACCACTACTTGAGACTATAACACATTTCCTTGCAATAATTTCAATTTTACTATTTTCATTCTTCAATACTTTCCATCATTTTGATTGGTTTGTTTAATAAATAAAGAAGCCCGTCAGAGCTTCTTTATGGTATTTATCAAAAAACTGTTTCGTGCATAGTAAGTTTAAAAAGAATTCTATAGTCAACAGTTACTGATAGATATATTGAATATTTCATATGTACTGTCACTATTTTTCTTAGCAATTGCAGCAACTTCGGATTTTTTTCTTTTTTCGGTTTCATTTTTTCCTTCTTAAAGTAATAAATTTAATCAATCAACAAACTTTATAACTATTTCTGCCAAACACAGAAGTTTTTTATCATTGTTTCAGTAAATTCAAAATTATAAACTTACTTTTAATTTCCTATTTCATCTTTATGACGTATCTTATAAACATACTTTAAATACATACTATAATGTATATGCACAAGCAATACTAATATTATACTATATTAACTCTAATTGGCAAATAAAACTTATCATGAAATATCATAAATTATAAACTATATATTGGGTAAAAATCTGATATTCTATAGAACGTTTTGTCTGTTTCAATTTCCGGTAACATATAAAATATTCTGCATAAACTTTATATAATTCTTTTTCATAGCAATGTTGTACAAAAAATGCACTTTCCTTAAAAATAAAGGATAGTGCATCAAAAGAGATTTTAATCAGGCACTGACATTGCTTAGTATTTATGTAAAAAGAAGTCCCTCTTTATCTTTCTATTTTCTCAAGCTTAATATCTCCATTTTCGCTATTTAAAATAAACTTTATTTTATCGTCTGTCAGCGTTCCTTTCATTGAACTGGTGCTCATATTTTCATTCACTTCAAGACCAAAGTCATTCTCTATATCGCCAAATTTGGTATTTGCCTCAAAATAACCGTTTTGCGGAGCAGGAAGTTTTAAAAGAATATCCCCAAATTTACTTTTTATATTTACATCCTGCATTATAACTTTATTAGCCTCAACTGTTATATCCCCATTAGTGTTATTTAAAACCAAGCCCTTGTTGGCGTTTGATACCCTTGTATTTCCAAATCCATTGCTTACCTTTACATAGCCTCCAACATTGGATATACTTACTTCACCATTGGCATTATCCACATCGGCATTTCCCGAAACATCAGTTAAGGTTACATCGCCAAATTTACTTATTACGTTTATATCACCGTTTATCCAGTTTCCCTGGGTTTGGCCGTTTGAATTGGTTATTGCAACAATTCCTTTAACACCATCTATCCTAATATCTCCAAAGGAGCTTTCAATGGTAATATCTTTGTTGCAATTGTTTGCAATGACATCACCGTTCTTTGAATATACCTGAGTTTTTCCCTTTATATCCTGTACTTTAACCTCTCCAAAGGAACTGTTCACTATAAGGTCCCCGCCTAAGGACTCAACTGTTATCTTTCCGTTTTTATTATTCACTTTAGCTGACTGGGCAAGGTCTGTCAGAGACACATCCCCAAATTTGTTCTCCACTTCAACATTTACGGAATCGGGTACCTTTACGGAATAGTCTATCTGTATACTTCCAATCTTGCCTTTATTTGAATATTCCTTAGAATTCGAGCTTATTTTTAGTTCCTTTTCCTTTGCAACAGTAATTAAGGAATCGGCAATCTCTGCAGCATACTCTTCATCATTATTCTTTATTGTTATATTTGCCTCAACTTCTATTTTATCTCCATCGCCTTTTGCAATGCTAATGTTCCCCACGACATTATCAATTATCAGATTAGTGCTGACAGCATCCAACTCAAAGGTCCTTGTATACTTCGACTCATTTTTATAGCTGTCAAACATTGGCCCTACCAAAATAACCCCATCTCCCGATGTCATAATTCCAGTAACCGCATAAACACCTACACTTGCCATCATCAATATTGAAATAATTATGATACTGAATACATCAAATTTTACTTTAGGGGCATCCTGATTTGAAAGAAAAATGTATAGCAATATCTCAAGTCCGATCAATATAAGTATAATGGGCCACCATTTAATTATATGCTCAATAAAGGAAATCTCTAAAATTTGAGAAACCAGCATTATTACGCCAAGGGCGATCAAAAGCAATCCCATTGACAGTGTTCCTACTCTCCATTGCCGCTTCACAGTTCATCTTCACCAGCCTTCATAGTTTCTTCGTTTTCCGTTCCCATAAGCATTTTAACTCCACCGATTATAAATAACACCGAAAGTATTATTACTCTAAAATACTCTCTGAAATTAAATCTGATAAATTTCTCAAGCTCCGGGAATATAATCTTTTCGGCCAAAAGCAAACAACCGATTGCTATAAGGGCATAGGCAAGATACTTATTTGCATTTTTTACGAGCGGTTTTCCGTTTCTAAACCAATTTACAAACAACACATCACTATCATCCCGTTTATCATTACCTGCAGCCTTGTTCATAGCATCAAACAATCCGAAAAACCAGATTATAGGTATTAGCGGCATAAATATGCTGAGGTTAATCCAATCGGTAATGAAAAAGCTCAAGAAAAATATGGCCATAAGTTGAAGTCCCTGCCGCTGTAGTCCTAAAAACATATGCCCCGCACCGGGAATAATGGACAAAACCATTGCTATGGTCTTTTTGTTTTGCTGCTCAAGTTGTTCAAGCAAAATATCTTTCTTTTCCTCACTATTGCAAATTGCAATATCGTTAATCTTATCTACCAAAGTCAAACTGTCTACCAGTGATGCTATCCATACAACAGGAATTAAACAAAGGGGAATAGCTGTAGAGCTACCTCCTCCAAATATATCTGTATTTTCCATCAAGATAGCCAGGGCAGCCGCAATCATCTCTGCTATCATAAATATTCCTCCCCGGGTGTTAAACCCAAGGTATATATGTCCAAGTCCCGGAATAAAAGATAAAATAAATGTTGTAAACTTACTCTTAGTTCTCATTAATAACTCACTCCTTTTCAACAATCTGCGGTTTTAATTTGGAAATTAATGTTGATGTATCCTCTGCAAGTTTTTCCGTCCAGCCGTTCGGCACTCTTTGTTCTATTCTTGCCGGTGTTCTTGCAATAGATGTTGTCATATCCGAAAATCCGGAAACCAAAGAATCCAGGATTCCATTACAAGAAAGCATTATGGTTATGCAAGCTGCTGCCACATAATACAAAAATACTTCCGGAGTAACTTTCTTTCTCTTTCCGGCTTTCTTCCTGTCGCTATCGGTCTTTATCCTCTTCATTACATTGTCTGTAAATTGAGATGAAATTTGATTTTCAATTCCATCCATATGGTAGCACTCAACAATCTGTATATATCTGTCTCTGCAATCTTCACAAATCAACAGATGTTCTTCAATATCTTTTTCCAACCTCTCGTCAACACAGCCTTCGCTGTATAGGAGCAGTTTCTCTTCACTATAGTGGCCCATTTTCACACTTCCTTCCATTGCTTTCTTATAGCATTCTTAGCCCTATAAAGTCTTGATTCTACAGTCTTAATACTTATCCCGTCCTCTTTTGAAATTTCATTATATGACTTTGACTGAATATAATATTTAATTAAAACACTGCTGTAAATCTCCGGCAATTTATTGCACAATTCCAATAATTTTCTGGCATTTTCCTTCTTTATCAACTCTTCATGAATACTATTACTCTCTGTACTTATCTCACCAATGTCTTCAAGGTACACCACTTTCCCCTCATTCTCCATACGCCTTTTTCTTTTCCAGTCTATTGCCTTATTGGTTGCAATTTTGCCAATCCAGGATTTTAAACCTTTTTTCTCATAACGGGATAGAGAGCGATACACTTGTATAAAAGTTTCCTGGGCCAAATTTTCAGCTTCCTGCCTGTGGCCTGTTATATTAAAGCAAATTGCATATACCAGGCCCTGATACTTTTCAACAATACTTCTAAACGAATCATCATCGCCTTTCAAAGCCTTTTCTACCAGTATTTCATCCGGATCCATCGCTCCCCTCCTTTCCTTTTCAATATTATAGACGTAAAAACTTCATAAATCCCTGCAATATTTCTTAAAATTTTAAACTTATTTTAAATACCGCCCAATAGTTAAGAAACACCGCCTATATTCATTAAAAACATAAAAAAACAAGGAGAATTTTTCTCCTTGTCTCAATAAAGTCATCCATATATTAATTACTTTATTACTCCACCAACTCTTCCTCTATCGGCTCATCTTCAAAATAAAAGGTAGTCTTCCCTTCTTCATCATCTTCATCAATGATTTCCGACACCGGTGGATGCTCATGTTCTTCAAACACTTCAATTTCATCAGCACTGTCCTGGTCGCTTATTGTTGCCTGGGCATCCTTATTGCCCTTATTGTCCTTTTCAGTCTTATCTTTTTTGCTTTCCTCAGACTTTTTGCTTTCCTCGGAAGTATCGGGCTTAGTCAAATTGGTTGTTTCTTTACTGATAAGTGAAGTGCTTCTTGGGAAAGCATTGTCAAACTTAAAAGCACCTTTAAACTCCTTTGAAGTCTTCCCTTCAATTTTAAACTTAACCTGGCTGATTTCCTTGAGCTCAGTAAGAGAGTTTACAACAGAATATATTGTCAGCTGTTCAGCAGCTTTTCCGCCAGGGTGATTTTCCTTAAACTCCTTTGAAAAATCCACTGTTGCCACATCACCGCTTATCTTCACACTACGCAGTTTTGTTCCCTCAGGTATGGTAGGCTTTAATGCCGAACCTTTGCTCGGACCGTTTATTAATTCTTTCACAATTAAAGATGCAATTTCCTCAACAGGTTTCTTTAGTTCATCCATAGGAACATAGCGTATTTCCAGTTTTAACTTAGTCTCTTCCTCATTGGCAAAATACAGAGATATAGACGATTTATCTGCAATTTGCCGAGCCTCTGCTTCGCTTAATGCTATACTGCTGGCTGGACTTACCTCATCATTGTCTCCTATCTTTTGAAATACAGAACAACCTGCAAAAATTGATATTATAAAAATACATGCAATAATAACACACAACTGTCTATGCATTAACCGGCCACCTCACAATAAATTCTTTATACGATATTTTTATGCCGGTTATACTTGCAGTATTCTATTTTAGAGCAAAAAATCGTACTTCCCCTGCTCAATAATTTGAATCCTTATTTGATGTTGCTGAGCCCTCACCGGCTATATTAGCGGTGGAACTTGTGCCAAGTCTTGTACACCCTGCTTCAACAAAGGCCACAGCTTGTTCAAAATTCTTTATTCCACCCGATGCTTTTACTCCAACCTTATCACTTACACTATTTTTCATAATCTTGATATCGTCCAGGCTTGCACCCCTTCCGTTAAATCCTGTAGAGGTTTTGACAAAGTCAGCACCGCATTTCTCGGCTATCTTACAGGCAACAGCTATCATTTCCTCATCCAAGAGAGCTGTTTCCAATATAACTTTGACAATAACACCTTTAGAATGTGCCTCGTCAACCACACTCTTTATATCCTTTTCCACATAGTCGAAATCTCTCGACAATAGCTTTCCTATATTCAGAACCATATCCAGTTCAACAGCGCCATTTTCTATAGCCTCCCTGGCCTCTGCCACCTTACACTTTGTGGTTGTAGTTCCGTGGGGAAAACCTATAACCGTACTCACTTTAACGGAAGAATTTTTTAGAAGCTCTGCGGCATATTTTACATGACTGGGCTTCACACATACCGATGCCACATTATATTTTGCAGCAATTGCACACTCTTTCTCAAGATCGCTGTCGGTAGCCTCAGGCTTTAAAATTGCATGATCAATCATTGATAATACTGTACTTTTATCCATACTTCCTCTTCCCTTCTTATGCATTTTCTTTTGTTAATATTTTTACCACTTCTTTTATTTCGTCATCCACAACACTGTAGCAAATTTCAAGACCGTTTCTGTTTCCTTCAATAATACCTGCCGCTTTTAATTTGGCAAGGTGCTGGGAAACTGTCGATTGCGGAAGTCCCAAACACTCTTGTATCGTAGTCACATTACAGTTATTCTCCATAAGACCATGAACAATACATAACCTCTGAGGATGTGCCAATGCCTTTAGCTTTTCTGCCTTTCTTTCATAAATTTTCAAGTCTTTCATGCCTATAATTCCCTCCACACACATCAATAGATAAGAAAAAATCTCCAAATTTGGTCGTCTGATGTTCTTATATAAACAAACTCATATCAGAATCTTCCGCTGCACTGATAAATGTGGCCACTCCTCCGATTTTCACACCGTCAATCAGCTCTTCTTTTTTATTCCCATAACCTCCATGGACATATTACATGCCACAAGCTCTACTCCATTCGCCATAGCCGATTGAATAAGTTCTTCCAAAGATGCTATATTCTTTTTCTTCATTATTCTTCTTATAAGCCTGCTACCTATGCCTCCCATATTCATTTTGGAAAGGAAAAGCTTTTTAGATCCTCTCGGCATCATAAAACCAAACATCTTACCGAATAAGTCTTTTTTCACGTCTACTTTATCACTCTTCCTCAAAATGTTCAATCCCCAGAAGGTAAAAAACATTGTGACATTTCTTCCCATGGAAGCAGCACCATTAGCAATAATAAAAGATGCTATTGCTCGGTCTAAGTCATCGCTGAACACAACCATTGTCTTGTCATTTTTTCTTACATCAGCCTTCTTTTTATCCTCCTGCTTCTCTTTTCTGATATAGGCATTATAACAAGAATTTTCAAAATTTATACCTAAGAGTTTATTCCCCGTTTTTTCACACCAAGCTTTCACATCTTCCTGAAATCCCGGGTCAGTAGCTTTTATATGCAGTACTTCTCCATAATTCATAGCTTTTATACTTTCACTCAGCTTCATCATAGGTCCTGGGCACTGAAGTCCGCAGGCATCCACTTTAATTTTGGCATCTGCCTTACATTCACCGCCGTTACAATCCACCGTTTTTATTTCTCCGCTTTTGGTTATCTTATCATATTCATAGACATCCTCATTGGACTGCTTTTGGACAGCAAGTTGATAAGTTTTGTAACCGCCGCTTAAGTTCTTTGCATGAAATCCCTTCTGTTTCAAAATTCTATAAGCTATATACCCTCTTAAACCGGCCTGACAGAAAATTAGAATTTCTTTGTCCTTGGGCAACTCATCCAGACGATTCCGAAGTTCATTCAAAGGTATATCGACAGAACCTTCTATAGTTCCAAGGCTAAACTCTATTTCATCCCTCACATCAAGCAATACCGACTTTGAGCGGTCTACAGACTCTACATCATGCCAATGGAATATTTCACAATCCCCTTTTAATATGTTTGCAGCGGAATAACCTGCAATATTTACAGGGTCCTTAGCTGAAGAATAGGGCGGTGCATAGGCCAGTTCCAATTTTTCAAGGTCATATACTGTCATACCGGCACGAATTGCTGTAGCTATAACATCTATTCTTTTATCTACACCCTCATACCCTACTATCTGGGCACCCAAAATTTTTCCGTCTTTTTTACCAAATAAAAGCTTTATTGTCATCGGAATTGCACCGGGATAATATCCTGCATGGGAACCGGAATGGGTAAAAGACTTTTCGTACTCAATATTGCTTCTATTAAGTACTTTTTCATTACTGCCTGTCATGGCAACAGTGATATCGAAAACCTTAACAATGGAAGAACCTTGCGTACCTTCATACTTTTCTGCAAATCCGCAAATATTGTTAGCCGCTATCCTACCTTGTTTGTTTGCAGGTCCAGCAAGGGGTATCAGGGAAGGTTTTCCGGTTATATAGTCGGTAACCTCAACAGCATCACCCACTGCATAAATATCAGGATTGGAGGTACGCATATATTCATCCACCCATATACCTCCGGTAGTTCCTATTTTAAGTCCTGCCTCAACCGCAAGCCTGGTTTCCGGTCTTACTCCCACTCCCAAAATAACCATATCGGCCTTAAGGGACTTTCCGCTGTTTAATTCTACAACAACACACGTATTCGTACTGCTTAAAGATTTTACTCCATCTTTGAGATTTAGTTCTATTCCCTTCGATTTTAAGTGCTGATGGACAATAGCGGCCATGTCTAAATCCATCGGCCCAATAACGTGGTCGGCCAATTCAACCACAGTCACTTTGACGCCTTTTGCGTGGAGATTTTCAGCAACTTCGAGTCCTATAAATCCTGCTCCCACCACAACAGCCCTTTTAGGACTCATGGAATCAACAAAATCTTTTATTTTGTAGGTATCGGGAATATTTCTCAAAGTAAATACTCTATCGGAATTAATTCCGGGGATAGGGGGTCTAATGGCTTCAGCCCCTGGTGAAAGGATTAGTTTATCGTAAGTCTCGGTATAGATTGTTTTGTCTTTAATATTGCATACTTCCACCATTTTTTTATCGGGAAATATCCTTGTTACCTCGGAATTAATCCTGACATCTATGTTAAACCTCTTCCTCATGGCTTCCGGTGTTTGAACAACCAGCTGATCCTTTTCCTTTATGACTTCACCTATATAGTAGGGAAGTCCGCAATTTGCAAAGGAGATATATTCACCCTTTTCAAAGAGTATAATTTCCGCATCCTCATCAAGTCTTCTAAGACGTGTGGCAGCACTGGCGCCTCCAGCCACTCCTCCCACTATAACTACTTTAAGCTTCATATAATAACCTCCTTTATAATTGCCGGTTAATACTAAAATTTATATATTAATTTATTTATATATTATAATATTATGATATAGTTCTATTGATGTCAAGTTTCAATTTTATAGATAATTACGGATAACAATTACAAAAGCCCCTTAATTTATCGATATATATGATGGAGGAGTATTATTAATATCATATTCCAAGACAGAATATTGAAATTAGCTCTCGATATACCGGAAGCAAACAAAACAGAAAAAATGGAAACAGATATACAAATAATACAAGCAGTTAGAATATTCCCATAGGCACAAAAATTGTAATGGTATGCAAAACCTATGACCGACTGCTTCATCAAAAGAACTATCCTCATTATAAGACATTGGAGTATCTCATTGACAATAAATATAAGCTATTTGACTGCCACATGGCTAAAGTTTTTATAAACAATTTGGCCGTTTACCCTTTAGTTTCAATATTACACCTTCCCACCAGCGAAACCGGTGTTGAGGCAAATGCCCGCATAAACCAGGGTACCCGACCAATTGTAAGAGTCTATTATAAAAGAATCAAAAAACCATTAACCCATCCCTATGAAATGGACCTTAACTCCAGACTAAACGTATTTATAGATAAAGCAATATAGTTTATTTAATTCAAACTATAATAAACAACCATTATACTTTTCAACATTAAAAAATTATACTAGAAATCAGCATTATTTCAATTTCTGTTTCCTAACATATTCAATGGCTCTTTTACCGGCTATAGCACCTTGACCTACAGCTGTTGATATCTGTTTGAAACCGCCTGTACAATCGCCGGCAGCAAACAAACCGTCTATGTTGGTTTGCTGGTCTTTATCCACAACAATTGAGTTTCCATCCACCATTATCCCCATTTTTCTCGCAAAATCTATACTTGAGGGGCTGTCGTAAGCTACAAACAATCCATCCAAATCTTCGCTGGATCCATCCTTGAAATAAATTTTTTCAAGATATTCCTTACCGTCCAGCTTTTCAATCTCCTTGTTGTTTATTTCAAAATCCTTTAAATCACAGGCATACTTATCCGAAACTACCAGGTCTTTGCCATTGGTAAAAACGGTAATCTTCTTTGTAAAGGCCTGAAGTTCAATTGCTTCATGAATTGCATAATCATTAAAGCCCAAAACTCCAACCTTCAAATTGTTGTAAAAGAAACCATCACAAGTTGTACAATAGCTTACTCCATTCCCTTCAAATCTTTCAAGGTTCTCTATTTTTACCTTTTTCACCGGCTGCCCGGTGGCCAAAATTAATGCCCTTGAAGTAAAGTGGCTATTGGGAGTAGCAACCTCAAAAAAATCATTCTTTTCCGCCGCTATAACTTCATCATTCAATATCTCTGCTCCAAGCCTTAGTGCTTGTTTTTCACCATTTTTTAAAAGGTCTTCTCCCCTTATTGCCTCGGCAAAACCGTAATAATTTTCAATTCTCTCGGCTTTTCTGAGAGCACTGTCATTTTTCCCGATAATAAGAGTTTTTAAATTTGACCTTACCGTATATAGTGCTGCTGAAATTCCGGCAGGTCCTTTTCCAATTATTATAACATCATACATAATTTCATACCCCATTTTCCGTCTATTGTTTACCGTTAATATATCTTTCAGCCATAATCCCGGCAATTACTCCGTCACTTACGGCTGTAGCAATCTGACGTACCGTTTTATTTCTTACATCTCCCGCTGCAAAAACTCCGGATATATTGGTTTTCATATTCTCATCGGTATCAATATAGCCATTTTCATTCAATATTAGCTTTCCTTTCAGAAAATCCGTTTTAGGTTCAGTTCCAATATACACGAACAAACCGTCTGCTTCAATCTCTTTTATCTCATTGGTTTTCAAATTCTCTATTTCAATACTTTTCATAAAAGTATCGCCATTAATTTTTCTGACTATTGAATCCCATATAATACTTATATTTGGATTTTTCAAAGCTTCATCCTGTGTTCCCCTTGAAGCACGAAATTTGTCCGACCTGTTTATTATAGTAACGTGTTTTGCATATCTTGTCAAAAATACAGCCTCTTCTAAAGCCGCTTCACCACCGCCTACAACAAAAACATTTGCATCCTGGTACAATGCACCGTCGCACGTAGCACAATAATGCACTCCTCTGCCTCTATACTCCTGCTCTCCTTCCGCCGGAAGCTTTCTCGGTGTAGCTCCGGTTGCAATTACTACTGCTTTTGCATAATAGTCGGTATCCTCAGTTCTCACATATTTTTCTTCACTTTCAAGGTCTATATCTTCTATCAATTTAAGTTCATCTATCTGTGCACCAAATTCCAAAGCTTGCCGTTTCATATTTTCCATTAAATCCATGCCCCTTACAACCCCATTAGTTCCGGGATAATTGGCAACATGGTAGGTAGTTGCTACCTGTCCCCCGGTCAGTCCTTCATCTATTACTATCGTAAACAGCTTTGCCCTGGAAGCATACATTGCCGCAGACAATCCTGCCGGGCCTCCTCCAAGTATCAGAACATCACAGTATACCTTTTGTCTCTCTTTACTCTTACACTCTCCTCCGATAACTTTCTCAACAGCCTCTTTAAACTCAGGATTATTTATATAGCCGTTCATCCTAAAGCACTGCTCTTCCCCATCCTTAAAAAACAAAACAGTGGGACTGTTTTTTATATTCAAGGATTCTGCAAGCTGGCGATTATGCTGGCGGTGTATCATTACAAAACGCATGTGCTCTCCATAGATTTCAGCTGAACGCTTGAACATATTTATAAAAGAAGCACACGGCGGACAATCCTCTGAATAAAAAGCAACAGCCACAGGCAAATCACATTTCAGAACGTCTTTCTCAAACTTTTCCGAATTGCTGTAAATAATCCCGTTCGCCATAATAAGCCTCCTCAGTAATGTTTACTTCCTGCAAAAGCAATTGCTATATAAATTTTTCAGCTTATATGTCCAATTAACGCCGGTATCTATCCTTGTTCTCTTAATTCATTATACACATTCATAAGTACATTTTTATTTATCGTACCTTCATAATAAGTATAAATCCTTCCATCCTTATCAATTACATAAGTTGTCGGTATGGCATATATTTTATACTGGTCAGCTACTTTTCCGGTTTTGTCCAAAAGTACTTTCATAGTATATCCGTTACTATTCATAAACTTTCTTACCTTATCCTCAGTTTCCCCTCTGGCACCGCCTGTAGTTAAATTAACTGCCAATAATATCGCATCTCCATTATTCTCAAAATCTTTGCTTGCCTCATTAAATTCGGGCATCTCTTTCAGACATGGCCCACACCATGTTGCCCAAAAATTCAAGAAAACAATTTTTCCTCTATAGTCGGATAATTTTACCGTATTGCCTTCAAGATCTACAAGTTCAAAGTCTTTTGCAAGCGGCAAATCCCTATCGGTATTATCATTGCTTCCCGTACCCATACTGGTGTCAGGACTGGCATAATCATTGTTTTTACTGTAGCGGCTGCTTATATAATAAGCCCCCAACAATAAAACCGTAAGTACAGCTAAAGACACTATTGCTTTAGTTAAATTCTTTTTATCCATAAATTCCCCTCTTTCTAATGGTTATATAAAATGCGATTAATTAATAGCTATATGAAATTAAATATAAATGCAAGACCTGCAATTATCAACAAACTCCCCGAAATAATGCTTACCAGTCTGCTGTGTCTTTGCACTGTCTTAAAAAGCCCCTTCATACTATCAAAAGCAATGGCAGAAATAATAAAAGGTATCCCCAAGCCTATAGAGTAGATTAGCAACAACAGCATACCCTCCATAATAGTATCCGAAACACTGGCCTTTGCAAGAGCCGATGAGAGGAATGTTCCCACACAGGGTGACCACGCCACAGAAAATACCATTCCAAAAATTATAGACTTAAGAAAATTTAATCTCTTAAAGTTAAATTCAAAACCTTTCTGTTTATTCAAAACCCCAATTCTTACAAGCCCTGTAAAGTTTAAGCCAAATATAAACACCACAATACCGCTTACAATTTTAAGTATATCCCTGTGTTCTTTAAAAAATGAACCTAAAGTAGTTGCAGTTGCACCAAGTAAAACAAAAATTATCGTAAATCCCGTAACAAAACCAATGGAATTTAACGCCAAATTTCCTTTCTTTTTGCTTGTTCCTTTCTCACTTTCTTCACTATCACCTGCCAAGTATATAAAATAAATAGGCAGCATAGGCAGTATACATGGTGAAATAAAAGTCAGCACACCTTCAGCAAAACTCTGCAAATAATAAGAAATCAACAGCATTACCACCTTTTCATCACTTCTATAAGAATATGGCGAATCAAATACCCCCTAATGGTATTATACAATTTAAACCAATGTAAGTCAATAATATTACATGTAATTGACTATTTTCATATATCCTGTTTTGTTTCTCATAATATACCACTTTTACCTGCACAAGTAACATACTAAAGTTTAAGTGAATATTATAAAACAGCAAAAACACATGCCGCAAGGCTTCAATATTAGCCTATCCCTTTGTTAAGCACTTTGTAAAGCGGAATCCATCTATAGGTTTGTATTGTTTGCCTTGTACTTTCCTGGAGGTGACAATTATGTCTCAAAAACCTATATTTCGCAACAAATCAAATGTTTTATACTTTATTCTTGTTTATCTTTTGCTTTTTTATGACAGTAGGCCAATAGGAATTAACAGATATGTAAAAGAGAAAAACGATAGCTCCCTGTTATTCTTTATACTAGTCTATCTGGAGTTATTTTATTTTTAATTTTCAGTATCGGCTTTATTGAAATTTAAGGCTTAGGAGGTATCTCTATGAATTTCCTTAGCGACCTTTTTAATGGAGGAGGAGATGAGCTTCTTTTTTTCATAATAGTATTTCTGTTTTTGTTCAACGAAAACCGTTCGGAAAATCGTTCCAAAAGCAAACCCGACACAAGCGGTAACGACCTTTCCCTATTCTTCATTATTCTATTTGGCCTGCTGTTTTTAGGTAAAGATTGCAGCCCTAATTAAATCAATAACAATATGGGTTATAATCTATTGAATTAAGTAATATATATTTAGTAGGGAAATACCGGGAAATACATAGTCATAGGGAAGCAAAACATATAAATTTATAAAAAATTCTGCATTGATACATCAGTCTTTTATATTTTTTAAATTATTGGCATTTCCCTTAACTTCCAAAACGGCCCAGTATAAAATTGAAAGGAATGATATTATGAGCAATCAAGGCAATAAAAATCTGATGGATTTGCTAAACGACAAAATGCTTCAAATGAAACTCAACAACGCCATAGATATGTTAAAAAAAGGCAACACTGAAGAACTTGCAAAGAAATTAAATAAAATGGATAAAAACGAGTTAGTTGAAAAAATAAACGAAATAGACGAGAACAAACTGAAGGAATTGAATTTAAAAATAGATAAGGATGAAATGAAGAAGCTAATTAACGAAGTGGATTTGAATAGTTTATCTCAGCTTATAGGCGACCGTGGAGACGAAATAATAGACAAATTGAAGAAAATGCTTGAGGGAAACCAATAAGTATCCCCAGGAGGTGATAAACCGGTGAATGATGAGGAACTTAATGCGAAAATCAAACAAATAGCCCAAATGCTCGGACAAGAAAATGTAAAGGTTCCTGAAAACCTGGGAAGCATAATATCAATGCTGGCAAACTCCTCCTCTAAGGATAACCCTCCTCAGAGGTCGGAAAAACAGCCAGCACCTCAAAATGACATCAAAACAAAAAAGGAAGAGACTTCTGCCCAAAATAATATGGATGACAATGTGGAAATGATGCGGAAAATAAAAACTATAATGGACAGCATGAGGAACATAAATGACCCAAGAATCAATTTATTGACTGCAATAAGGCCTTTTTTGAACTCTTCAAGGCAGAAAAAAATAAGCAACTGCATTAAACTGTTTCAAATGACCCAGGTAACCAGAATGTTAACAGAAATGGAAAAGGATAATTACGGAGGGCAAGCATGAATTATCGAAGAATATACAGACCAAGAGGATATCCTTACATAAGACCTGAACCGAGTATGTTTCAGGCTGATACCAACAACACAAACCAAATAGAGGCGGAAGTAGAAAAAAACGAAATAGAAAAAATCCCTATGCCAAATGAGAATCCTACGCCTCCGGACCCGGACCCTGTGAGAAATCATAGGCCTATGTTTCTCAGTAATTTTTTCAGAAACATTCATGCGGACGATATAATCCTCTTAGGTCTTATATTTATACTAATACAAGAAAATTTAGAGGATGAATTTTTAATAATAGTATTAATATACCTTCTGGTTGCTGGAAGAAATGGCTGATACCATTAATACAATCCATCGCACTATGAAAATTTTTCTACTAATAATAAATTTAAATAAAAATACACAAAATATAGTCAATAGTATATAGTGGAGGAGATTTAACTTGCAGAAGAGGAAAATACTATTGACTGTTATCGCATTAACAATATTTTCACTAATTGCCACAGCTTATGCTTACAGAGACGATATTATAGCATTATACGGCTATAAAGCTGCTCTGTCCTATTACGGCTCAACCGGGCAGGAAGTAAAAGACATACAATATAAACTGCGCAAATGGAAATACTACGACGGTGCTATCGATGGAATATATGGTTACAAAACATATAAAGCAGTCCGTCTGTTTCAATATAAAAACGGACTGAAAGTAGACGGTATAGCAGGTCCGGAGACTTTGTCCGCACTAGGTCTTCCTTCCGGGAAGTCCAAATCCACTTCAGCTTCAACAACCAACAGTAATCTGAACCTTCTTGCCCGTCTTGTACATGGCGAAGCACGGGGTGAGCCTTATATAGGCCAGGTCGCCGTAGCAGCAGTAGTGCTGAACAGAACCAGGGACAGTAGATTTCCCAGTACAATCGCGGGGGTGATATATCAACCGGGAGCCTTCGACGCAGTTGCTGACGGTCAAATAAATCTTGAACCAAATACTCAATGTATTAAAGCTGCACAAGATGCATTAAATGGCTGGGATCCATCAGGAGGTGCTATATATTACTATAATCCCGCCACCGCAACAAGTAAATGGATCTGGAGCAGACCAATAATTAAGAAAATTGGAAAACACAACTTTGCAAAATAACCGTTGTACTTATTTTAATATAATCAATATTTTATAATAAAGCACCTTTTGTATTATATTGAACGTGCAAGGAAAACCATATCGGGTATTGCACGTTCAATATTTATTTATGCAGAATTATTTTATACCCTTTTCTGTCAGAAATGTTGCTAAACATTAGTTTTCCACTGTTCTTGACCTGTTCCAATAAGATAAAAATTTTGAAAAAACATAGCTGATGATTGATATTAGAATCACTGTTTTAAATATCCAATTCAAAAATAACAATACCACAATACCAGTAAACTCAGCTACAACACTTTCATTTCTTGACAGAATATTGTTTATATAAAACAATCCCATCTGAAACACAAATATTAAAATATCATACCATAAGAATTTTAATAATATCCTCCAGAAGGAATTGTCTGCTGCACGCTTTCCTCTGGCAAACGGTTGCTTGTCATAATTTATTGCAGCAGGATACCAAAAGAATATATATATTTTAAAAAACATTATACAAAAAAATAAAATTAAAACTGTTATAAAATCCAATACATACGCCACAGACATAAGCTCCGGTTTTTCAGTAATTGCAGCACTGGTGATGACAATTGCCGGAACAGAAACAACAACAATAAATATCGTAAATAATATTAAATATATTATTGATAAAAAAGTTATTCGCGAAACTTTCAGATAATGCTTTTGTATTCCCTTTGCAAACGCACCTTTTTCTTTGTCCGAATTGACCAATGCACTATTCAGGACATTTAAAGAACCGGACAGAAGCAACCCTGCTATTAAAGATGCCGCAACTATACCTAATAAAATATAAACAAAAATTGCCGGGTTAATATTGGGAATATAATTTAGCACTATTTGAATTAAATGTATAACACTATCAAAAATATTTCCTGTCTTTAAAACAGATAGCCCAAAAACTATGGGCATTATAAAGCTATATTCTATGTAGCAGTACAAAAACATAAATATCCCCAAAATAACTATTAATACCGGTCTTCTCTTAACCGGATTAATAAAATAGCCAAACCCTTTCATTTTTTAACCCTCTTTCATACTCAACGATATTCTCTTTCTTTTTACATCCACATCCAAAATTCTGACTTTTACAATATCACCTACCGAGACAACTTCCATAGGATTTTTTACATATCTGTCGGACAACTCCGATATATGAACCAGTCCATCCTGATGCACTCCAATATCCACGAAAGCCCCAAAGTCTGCCACATTTCTCACAGTTCCGGTCAAAACCATACCTGGCTTTAAATCTTCAATATGAAGCACATCTGTAAGCAACACAGGTTTCGGCAGTTCATCTCTGGGATCCCTTCCCGGTTTTAAAAGCTCATTTATTATATCAATCAAGGTAGGTACTCCAACTCCGATTTCAGCAGCGATTTCAGCCATTCCTTTGTTTTCAACTTCCTGTTTGAGCTTATCTAACTTCCTTTGCCTGACATCCTCCATAGTGTAACCCATAATCTCCAGCAATTTGCATGCAGCATTGTAAGATTCAGGATGTACTGAAGTATTGTCCAAAACATTTTCACCATCAGGTATTCTCAAAAACCCTGCACATTGCTCAAAGGCTTTTTCTCCGAGCTTCTTAACCTTCTTAAGTTCCTCCCTGTTTTTAAATTTTCCGTTAGTCTCCCGGTATTCTACAATATTGCGGGCAATTGACGAATTTATTCCGGATATATAGGACAACAGCGCTGGTGATGCTGTGTTCAAGTCAACTCCCACACTGTTTACGCAATCTTCAACAACACCGCTTAAGCATTCTCCAAGTCTCTTTTGATTCATATCGTGTTGATACTGCCCCACCCCTATTGACTTAGGATCTATTTTTACCAATTCGGCAAGGGGATCTTGTAGCCTTCTTGCAATGGAAATGGCACTTCTCAATGCAACATCATACTCCGGAAACTCCTCAGCCCCCAATTTTGAAGCCGAGTATACCGAAGCTCCTGCTTCACTTACCACCATATAATAGACTTTTCTGTCAATTTCCTTTAAAAGCTCCGCAACAAAAATCTCCGTTTCCTTAGATGCTGTGCCGTTTCCTATTGATATTATATCAACCTTGTGTTTTTCAATAAGGTCTTTCATCACCTTCTTTGATTCCTCAATTTTGTTCTGTGGAGGTGTGGGATAAATAACAGCAGTATCCAACACTTTACCTGTTTCATCCACCACTCCTATTTTGCACCCCGTTCTATAGGCAGGGTCAAGTCCTAAAACCACCTTACCCTTTACCGGTGGCTGCAGCAAAAGGTTTTTCAAATTGGTGGCAAACACTTTCATTGCTTGTTCCTGGGCTTTTTCTGTCAACTCATTTCTGACTTCCCTTTCTACCGATGGGAAAATCAACCGGTCATAAGAATCCTCTATAGCTCTTTCCACATATTCCGTAGTTATTGAACGAACCTTCTTTATGCATTTAGACTTCAAATAGTCGGTAACTCTTTCTGTTGGAACATCGATTTTGACCTGTAAAAACTCCTCTTTTTCTCCCCTGTTAATGGCAAGAATCCTGTGGCTGGCAATCTTTGCGACTGGTTCGGAAAAATCGTAATACATTCTGTATACCGAATCTTCTTCCTTTTTTGCTTTTGACACAATCGTACCCAATCTATAGAACATTTCCCTAATTGCTTTTCTAAATTCAGCATTATCGGAAATTTCCTCAGCGATTATGTCCATTGCGCCGTTTAATGCTTCTTCAACAGTATTGACTGACTTTTCTGCATCTATAAAAGGAGCTGCCAATTCTTCTATACTTCCGCTCCTGATATCCTGATCAAATAAAATTTTAGCTAAAGGCTCCAAGCCTTTCTCCTTTGCTATAGTGGCACGGGTTCTTCTCTTCGGTCTGTAAGGTCTGTATATATCTTCAATTTCCTGTAAAGTAACAGCTTTATTAATACTTTCTTTTATTTCATCGGTGAGCTTTCCCTGCTCGTCAATCAGTCTCAATACCTCTTCTTTTCTGGCCTCAAGATTTCTTAAGTACATCAATCTATCGTACAATTCCCTTAAAACCTGGTCATTGAGTTCCCCGGTCATTTCTTTCCTATACCTTGCTATAAAGGGAATTGTATTGCCATCATCAATAAGTTTTACTGTATTTTGAACCTGATAAAGTTTTAAGTTAAATTCACCGGCAAGCTTTGCAACAATATCAAGCATCTATATCCTCCATTTTTTAATTAAGTCACTCTAATTAATTAATTATATATTTAAATTATTATTCTAATCAAGCCCTGATTATAATAATGTCTTTGGAGCAAATATAATAAAAACCGGGAAAGTCTTTGATTTTTTAAGATTCCCCTCACTAATTTCTGTTTCTTTATTCTCTATTGGTGATATATATATATATATATATATTTATATATCTTTTTCAGCAAATATAAATAAAACTGAGTATAATTTATACTTTATGTTTTTCCCTCAATTTGGTTTATAAAAATGTTATAAATAAAGTAGTAAAGAAAGAACAAGCTACATAATATAGTAAAAACAATACTAAAAACTCATTCTGAAATTGATTTGAAAATATTATGCTATTTAAAAAAACTTTTTGGATTTAATGTACAAGCTCGTAAAATCAAGCTCTTGAAATAGCAACTGTTAATTTCTTATACCTTGTTTGTCTTGGGGAGTGATGAATATGAAATCAATAAAAAGTGAAAAAATTCTTCTGTTAGGTCCGGATAAAACAACAAAAGATTTATCCCAAAAACTTAGCAATGTAGGCTTTGATGTATTAGTTGCCAATAATACCGATACCGCATTAAAATTTACCGAGGTAACGACCCCGTCAGTAATAATACTGGATATTGCCATGCAATCCAATGACGGAAAGGATTTGCTCACAATTCTTAAGTCAAAAGTCAATTTGATTAATACGCCTTTAATCGCGTTATCCGAAAATACCGATGAAGATTCTCTAGTTTATACTTTCCTTCATGGCGCAAATGACTTTATAGGATTGCCATTTAAATTTAAAGAGCTTCTTGCCCGAATAAACAACCAGATTAAAATTCGCAATATAATAAAAGATTTGGAAGAAAAAAACAGAGAATTAACCAAAAGAAATGAAATTTTAGAGCAACTGGCAATTACCGATTCTCTAACTGAGATTTATAACAAAGGCTACATATTAAAAAGACTTAAAAGCGAGTTGCTGCGTTCAGCAAGATATAATGAGCCGCTATCCCTTATAATGATAGACATTGACCACTTTAAAAGAATAAATGACTCCTTAGGCCATATCGCAGGAGACAATACCTTAAGAGAACTGTCGAAAGTGCTGGTGAAATCGGTTCGAGATGTCGACATTGTAGCCAGATATGGAGGTGAAGAATTTATAGTATTATGCCCTAATACATCTGTAAGCGGAGCTGCAATACTTGCAGAGAGAATACGAGAAAATGTGCAAAATACTGCATTCCAATTTGGTAACATTGACATCAGGCTGACTGTGAGTTTAGGATTAAGCAGCATATCACCATCATATCCGGCAATTGCTGATGTCGATACTTCCAAATTAATTGAAGAAGCAGATTCCGCTTTATATAAGGCAAAATCTTCCGGGCGCAACAAAGTTGCTGTACATACCGATGAACTAGGTCCTGTTTGCATTGAGGACAGTCAAGAATATAAGCATATATTTATTGACCAGGCAAATGAAAATGATAAATTTACCCGGCAATAAAAGTATGTTTGATTTATATTCATGCAACAGTCCATGTTTCACATTTGTTTAAAATTGCTAAACAAGGCTAAGGTGTTTGCTGATATTAATTTTTGCTATTGAACACTATAAAAACTCCATTGGATAAATAACTGGATCCTAAATTTCCTCTATCCGAATTTCTTCAGTTAATTTGTATACTTCGTCCCTGTTTACAACTCCAATCCCCTGGTATTGGGCATTATTGACACCGCAGGCAGCACCCAGCCTTAACGCTTCTTTTAAATCAAGACCTTTTGCCAGCACCAATGCAACACCTGCAACCATGGAATCACCGCATCCTATAGTATTTACAACTTTTATACCTGGTACACAGACCCTAAAAGCTCTATCCTTTGTTACAAGTATTGCACCTTTTTCGCCCAATGATGCCAGAACAAGCTCTACTCCCTCTCCTTGGATATACCTGCAGGCTTCCAACACATCAGGAATTCCTTCCAATTCTTTATTCACAAGACTTCCAAGCTCTCTCAAATTCGGTTTTATCAAATACGGTCCTGCTTCAATTCCCTGTTTCAGAACTTCCCCGCTGGCATCCAAAATAACTTTTATATCCTGTTTTTTTGCTTCAATAATAAGCTTTTTATATATATCGTCTTTAACGCCTGAAGGAATTCCTCCCGAACAGACAACAATTTTGGTCTTATCAAGGGCTTTTCTATATATAGAAATAAATTCCTCAATATTTTTTTCGGTTATAAAAGGGCCTGTTTCAAGCACTTCGGTTTCTGTTCCGTTTATTCTGTCAATTATGTTGATATTTGTTCTGGATTCGCCCTCCACCTCAATAAACTCAGTCATGGCACCTAGTTTTTTCAATTGTTCCACCAGCCATTCCCCGGTATGGCCACCTTTAAATCCAAGGGCTAAAACTTCTTCACCCAAAGTCCTGATAACCCTTGAAACATTTATCCCTTTTCCGCCTGCAGAGATTATGGTTTCCTTTATACGAAACAGCCCGCCCACCTGAAAATTATCTGCAAAAAATATCTTATCCACTGCAGGATTTAAAACCACAGTTGTAATCATGACACTCTCCTGAAAACTAAATAATCTTCTTTGATTATAACATATTTTTATCTTTTTCACCCTGTCAGAAAAATAAAAGCCTTCATCAGGGAATATACCTTATGAAGGCAAAAAGTTTCCATATTATAAATAATTATTGCTTAAGGCTTAATTTTTTAAAGGTTTCACTGTCTACCTCTTCAATTTCGCCCTTCAGTATTCTGAATATAAATTCCTTATCAAGGCCTGTGGCCGTTGCATAGTCATCAAGGCTCATATAACCACTGGCCCTCCGGATTGTTTCAATCAGTTTGTCGGAGTTTTTTATTTTGCTTGACTCAGTACCTTCTATCAACTTAAACTACCTCCCTGGCATTTAAGCAGCTATAGTTGTTACATTATCAATTCCCATCATTTCATGATGCAAAAATATTTTCTATTCAGTTTTTTACCCTGAACACTTTTAAAACTACAAATATTACATACTCCATAAATTTGTAGGTTAAGTTTTAATATTTACTTCCTTCCTGCATCATTTTCATCAGGAAATAATCTTATAACTTTTGTATAATTCCCTTTTTTAATATCATCAGGTGTTGCATCCTCTCCAAACCTTTCATCGCTGAAACCCGGTGCAACTTTCTTAGTGTCTTCTTTCTTTCCGAATTTATTTTTATTATCCATAACTTTTAACCTGCCTTCCAAATTAGGTTTATCATTACTGCTTTCATTATCTATAATACCTCAAAGTGCCCTTCATCTATCCATCTAATATTTTCAAATCCCTTAAGTTTATTGGATAGATTGAACAGAGCATTATCCTTATTCTTAGCCTCAATCATCACATCAAAATCGGCATCAAGTTTTTTGGCTATTTTCAAAAAATTATAGAACTCATTGGGATCAATATCATCGGCATGACTTCTGAATTCTTTTTGGCTCTTCGGACTGGAAAAATGAATTTTCGGAACAAAGTATTCACCCTTCCAGGTTTCAAATATATCCTGCAACATATCCTCTATGGCTTCCCCGTTGTTTACGCAGTAATGATGGTGTACGTCCAAAACCATAGGTGCTCTGACATCCTTGCAAATTTCCAAAACTTCCTTTGCTGTATATGCCTTGTCGTCATTTTCCAATATAAGCCTCTTTCTTATTCTGTCGGGGAGCTTCATAAAGTTTTCCTTAAATTTTTCTATAGATGCCTCTTTATTTTTGTATACACCGCCTATGTGCATGACAAGCTTGTACTTGTAATCATCAAGCCCCATAGCTTCAAACAATTTAATATGGTAGTCCAGGTCTTTTAACGAGGCTTCAAATACTTTATCATTAGAAGTATTGATAAGCGTATAATGATCGGGATGGGCACTTATACGAAAATCATTTTCTTTTATAAATTGTCCTATTTTTTTAAATTCATCTTTAAACTCTTCAACATAGTCCCAATCCCCAATGTCCGGATGGGTTGCAAGAGGTACAAGTTTGGAGGTTAATCTGTAAACCTCAATATTGTATGCTTTATTAAACCTGAGTATTCTTAAGGTATTATTCAGATTTTCCCTTGTTATTCTTCTCAGCCTGTGCAGTTTAGCTTCTTCACTTGCCAGCTTAGAAAAGGTCTTAACGGTAACAGTTCCGGAAGGCGAACAGTTTTCCAAATTCAGAGTCATTGCAACATAACCAAGTCTCACAAGCATACATAATACCTCATTGAATTTTTTATTCTGAGTGTTAGTGTACCCATATGAGTTAAAATTATATGCTTGCTTTTACATCATAATTTTTCTAATAATATTCAAATTGAAATTATTAGTATCAGATATATTCTCTAACAAATCAAAAAACTTATTTTCAACATAATATGTCAAAATAAATTTTCTCTATTTCAAATTTTTCCATTGCAAAAAAACAAGATCGATATACTTCATTGTTATCGATCTTATTTCTTTCCATCAACAAGATTTCCAATATTTCAAAGGCATTAAATAGCATCAATATAAATTCGTCTTCAGAATTATTACCTATACGCCTTTAAAACTAACATATAAGAATCCTCTTTATAGGGAGAAGCTTTGAAGTCTCCATAACACTCATATCTTTTAAACCCTGCCTTTTCAACAATATCTGCCAACTCGTTGCTCAATAATGGCAAAAGCTCCACAGTATTGTTGAAAGTTTTTACATTGTTCCCATCCTTAACAATCAAGGTGGTATTGAAATCAATTTTCTTTAATTCAGGTTTGTAGTCATATTTCCGGATAAATTCTATGCCATCTTCCTGATTAATTATTGTGGGCAGTTCTTTTAAACCAAACTTTATAATTCTGTCATAATTCATTATCTGAATAATAACAATTCCATCGTCTGCAGTAAGGTTGTACATTTGTCTAAGAGCATCCTCTATCTCTTCATGGTTTTTAAGATGTACCAGGGAATTGCCGATACAAAACACAACTTGGTACTTTTCCGTAAGTTTTTCTTCCAGTTCGGTCATACTGCAGACAAAAGCCTCAACATCCACCTTTTCTCTGTCTGCCTTATCCCGTAATTTTCTAATCATCTCTTCTTCGATATCCACTGCAGTAACTTTATATCCTTCCTTTGCCAACGCAACGGAATAAGTGCCAGAGCCGCAGGCAATGTCTAAAATTCTAGCTTCCTTTTTTCCGGCCGCTTCCTTTATAAAATTAAGCTGTTCTTCCCCAGCGGGGAATATCTTGTCATAATACTTGCTTATCTCATTATAGAAGCTCATTTTTTTACCTTCTTCTTATTTAATAGCTTTATATTTCTCCACAAAATCTTTTTTGGCAATAATATCTTTTATCTGTGAAATATCTTTCCCGTTTTTCACAAAATCACTCAGTATATTGGCTGCTGAAGTATCTCCAAGAAGAATTAATCCCTTAATTTTATTGTCCCTTAAAACTACTTTCCTATAAATATGATCTTCCTTATCGCAGAATACCAAGGATTCATATTCTTTCTCAACAGGATTTATCATGCCCATGGAAACAAAAGGAATGTCCCTAAGTCTTACTGCATTGCTGAAACCCGCATCACTGGAGAATTCCTGTACCTGTCCTGCCATATTGGAAGCTGCACACTTACCCTGTGCAAGTGCATTGGGCCATATGTAACTTGAAACTATACCAACATTATTATTGCTTTGAAGTTCTGCCACATCACCGGCAGCATATATATCTTTAACGCTGGTTTCCATATAGTTATTAACCAGGATGCCTCTATTGGTTTTTATATCCAATCCTTTCACAATATCAAGATTGGGCCTTGTACCAATAGCAATAACCAGCATGTCAAACCCGACCTTTTCTCCATCGGCTGTTTCAATTAAGTAGCCATCGTTCTTTACTATCCTTTGAACATCCCGCTGAAGTAAAAGCTCTATACCTTCATTTCGTATCATTTCCACAAGCATCTCTGCCGATGCAGCATCCAATTGCTGGGGCAAAATCCTTGAACCTCTTTCGACCAAGGTAACATTCATTCCCAGTCTTTTAAGAGCAAAGGCAGTCTCAATTCCAGTAAGTCCTGCACCTATAATAACCGCTTTTTGACCTTCTGCAGCATTCTCTATAATATTGTCAGCATCTTTTATGGAATTCAATGTAAAATACTTTATATCTCTCAACCCTTCAATATTGGGTATTACAGGGCTTCCACCCACTGCAACAAGCAGTTTGTCGTATTCAAGTATATTACCGCTTAAAAGCCTGACAACCTTTTGATGACTGTCAATATTCTCAATCTTCTCACTGAGTAAAAGTTTTATTCTGTTTTTATCATAGTAATTCATGTCCCTTAAGATAAGCTTGTTTCTGGCAATCTTACCGCCAATGTAATCGGGGAGCATAAACTTTGTATAGACGGGTACATCTTCAATGCTTACCACTGTAATCTCACAATTGTCATTCAACTGGCGAAGCTTTTCAGCTGCCGAAATACCGGCAGCACCATTTCCGAGAATCACAAATTTCAATTGTCCTCACCTCTAATTTTTAAAGATTTGCTGCTTAGGGTATTATTGCCACTGCTTCAATTTCTACCAGTACATCTTTGGGTAATCTTGCTACTTCTACACACGACCTTGCAGGATAAGGTTCCTTAAAATACTGTCCGTAAATTTTGTTCACAGAAGCAAAATCATTCATGTCTTTAATGTAAACTGTTGTCTTTACCACATTGTCAAACCCGGTTCCCGCTTCAGCCAAAACAGCTTTGAGGTTTTCCAGTACCTGCCTGGTTTGATTTTCAATGCCTCCATCAACTACCTCACCGCTTGACGGATCCACAGGTATCTGTCCCGAAGTATACACCATATTCTGTATTTTAATAGCCTGTGAATACGGACCTATAGCTTTAGGTGCCTTTTCTGTTGATACAACTTCTATTTTCACGACTTATACCCCCTCTTATTAGATATATAAATATTTAAGTTCGATATATTTTAAAATTAGTTCTTAATTCTCCTTATCAACTAAGCTTATGAAGTTCAAAAAAGCCAAACAGAATCCAAAAGTTATAACAAAGTTTTATGGAATAGTGCTGTTAGTAATGCATACAGCTTTTTGCGGATATTCTTTCAGTAAATAGGTACAATTATTATCTTTTGCCAATGAATCCAATGAAATATACTTTTCTTTTCCTATTATCTTGTACTCCGTCAAATATCCCTCCAGCATACTATGCTCTTTAATATATGGTCTGCCGTTTATAAAGCGAAGTCCTATTCTATCCTGAATTAAATTTCCATCAATATATAATGAAGGACCGTTCTCCTTCCTAAAATAATCGATTATCTCTCTTGAAAGAGTCCCAATCAATTCATTTGCCTTTTCCTGGTTTATTGCCTTCAGGTTATCGTCTTCAACTACAATTGTCAATGCTATAGGCTCTCTATCCGGGAAATATACCAACGCCATATCACCGGACAAACGGCTTATGAATCCCACCTTATTTGCTATTACCACATCCTCCGGTGCATAAAGGGCTATTCTATCCTTATTTACAGTTTCTTTCATATATTCAATGCCTAAAATGGACAAATTATCCTCCACTGAAAGCCTGTTCTCCAGCAACACCAGCATCCGGGTCAGGTCATCGGCTGTAGAATAGTTGCTCGGAAAATTTTTGTCTCCATCATAGAATTTTTTATAAATCCTGGTATCTTTCAGTCCATACATCTCGCAAAAGGCATCCAATCTTTCTCTGCCTAAAGCGTCAAAAATTATATTGGACGCCACATTGTCACTCAAGCTGATCATTCTGGACAAAATATCTTCATATGTGTACTTTGTCCCATTTGCCTGATATTGCAAATTACCAGTTCCGGCGACTTTAGTGCTCCTGATATATTTATCGCTTTGTTTTAATGTATAGACACTGCTTAAGCTGAAATTCCCTTTTTGTACTTCTTCAAAGAAACACAAAAGGTTCACAATCTTAGACAAACTGGCAGGATAAAAACGTTCCTGCCCATTATAGCTTACAGTTGTTCCGGTAGCAAAATCATAAACGCTGACTCGTACTATATCAGTCTCATTTTTTATAACATCATTTATACTGGATAACAAATCCTTTTTCATATCTTTAGCATTTACAAAATCCAAGTCCGGCTGGTTTTTAAGAAGTTCTTCAAATCTTGACAGTGCTTCTTCAATTTCATAATCGGACAAAGTTCGAAACGGTTCAAAATTGCCCTTTTCAACTTTAAGCAAATTGAGATAAACAGACAAATGACAATGATAATGTGAAGACTCAGGAATATCCCTATAATCCGGAAAGAAATACAAATCCATATTAGGAATACTCTTATTATAATACTCTAAAATATGATTTACAAAATAAGTAGCCGCTTCATATTTTGTAACGGGCTTGATATTCCGTTCACTTATAATTTTTTCCCGTACAAAACTGAAATATATTTGGGCAAATTCTTTATTGCTGCAATCTTCAATAGATTTATTATCGTCTGTAACCAATATTACACCGCTTTTATAGGATACCTTTTTATCTATTATCTCACATATAACACGTAAAGGAACATATACCCGGTTTTGAATAATTTCAGGCATTACATCCAATATCCTTTGACTTCCGTTAACTTTTATTTCGTAGCTACCGGGCCTTAAACGTATTATTTTATCATATCCAAACATTGTAACCGTGTATTCAATTTCATTCCATTCAACTTTAAATCCGAAATTTTCAGCCAAAAATCTTACAGGTATTAATGTACGGCCATTTACAATTATCGGTTCCACCTGAACATTTTCAGAATCAAGCAGACAAAAATCCCCATCAATAAAGGCAAAAGGGTTATTAACCATAAATAAAACACTTATCCCCTTAACTGCCTCTTCATGGCTAAAAGACAGCTTTGCCAAAGAAAAATTGCTGGTAAAGCAAATATTCATTACAATTATAAATAACAATCCCACTAATCTTTTCATTGCTTTACTTCCCGACAAGCCATAATTTTTATTGCCAATATTATATATTATAAAACTAACCACTACAACCTAAAATTTCCGCCAAACCATTCCTTATTGCTATCTATCACTTATTATTGTCGTTTTTACTTCCCCTTAATCAATTTTATATTGTCATAAGCGAAAATTATCTTCAATACAAATTAAATCTTAACCCGAAAGTAAATCAAAAAACAGGACACCACAGTAAATGCGATGTCCTGTTTATTTCATAAATTTGTCATTTAAAATTATGCTTCCAAAATTAAAAGTTATTTTTGCGGCCCACTGTGCAGCCTCTTTTATTGCATTCTGATGATTTGAATCAACCTTGTTAGAACCATGGGTTCTGCTGTTCAAGAAATGAACATCAAATACTCCGCTCATGTTATTTCCCTTGACTGCATCAAGATTATCTCCAGCGCCATATCCACCGCTTCTACTGCTTACATATGTATTAGCGGGTGCTCCTTCTACTCCGGCATGAGGCATTCCTGCCATAGAAGCAGCCATTTTACGGCCGTTTACAGTTATTATAATAGGCCTTCTTTCCCAACTCCACTCACCGCCATAAATACTTTTCATTGTCTTAGTATCTTCTGCGGTAAGAGGCTCACAATCCGCGTGGTTATAACCGTATGTTCTCTTTATTTTAAAAGTGCGCCCAGTCCTGATATCGTAAACTTCCGCGATATCACCTATTTTAAAAATATTTTCCGCCCCACCAAACCAAGAAACAAGATAATCACTGCTTGAGCGAGAGCCACCTCTTGATGCATTTACATTAGCTGCAGAAGCTTTTGTCCCTAATAATTGACTAATTTTAGTTAAGGTTGCATTTCCGGCTATTCCATCCTGAGTTAGCCCGTAAGCTTTTTGAAATTTCTTAACTGCTTCTTTTGTAAGGCTGCCATAATAGCCGGTTGGATTAACATTAAAATAACCAAGTTTCTTCAAATCATTTTGCAATTGTGTTACTCTACTACCACTCATGCCTTCCTTTAAAGCTCCTGTACTGCTTGTCCCTCTTGAAGCAGTTTTTTCACTTAGAAGCTTTTCAATTAAAGCCAGGGTTTTGCTTCCGGCAATGCCATCACTCTCTAATCCGTTATTTTGCTGAAGTTTTTGAACCGCTGATTTGGTAAGACTTCCGTAACAACCTGTCGGATTTACCTGCAAGTATCCCAATGTTCTTAAGTTGCTCTGGAGTGATGTAACATCGTTTCCGCTCATTCCCTCCTTTAATACTCTCGATGCAGCAAGAGTATTAGATGGACACAATGAAAACATACTTACGCAGCAACATACCAAGGCTGTTATCAATACTCTTTTTTTCTTTAGCATATAATTCCTCCTTAATGCTTACGAGGTTAGTTGACGGGTTAGGTGGAAGAGAACCCTTTCCGGTATTTCCCGGAATTAACCCCAAATGTTTATCCCCCGTTCCTCTATCTTTTCAAACAGATAGAGAATTCAGCAATAATAAGTTTATCACTTTTTACAGTAACAATAAATACAAAAATAATACCTAAAAGTATTTACTTATGTACATTATTCTAACTTTAATTCAAGTGAGAGTATATCCTTGCCTTATATTTTATCCAAATAAATTGGACATGTAAACCCTTTCCTCAAATTTGTCTCATTTTTATCGGATATTACAGTCTAAATTTTATTATATTTTCCAATACATTTTTTCCTTAATTTATAAAGGATTTTTCTAAACCGTATTGAATATAAATAATATATAATGGACATTAGTAGCGGTTTATACGGTACTTAAATTATCCGAGTTTGTTAAACTTTCTTTGATTTTATATCTTGAATTCTCTTTGGCTGATTACCAAAATTGAACGTTGGCTTCATATTTTGTATATAAATGTTCTGCGTTCAATAGATAATAAATAAATTTTAGTTCTCAATAATAAAAAATTAATGTAAAGCATTAATATAAGTTGACGCCTCTTTTATGAAAATCAAAAGAGGTAAAATCTCAAATCAACCAGTTTACATTATGATATCAATTGTGAAAGGATGGTCCTTAAATGAAAGCGATTATTATGGCTGGCGGCGAAGGATCAAGGTTGCGTCCTCTTACATGTGACTTACCTAAACCGATGGTTCCTGTAATGAATATACCGATAATGGAGCACATAATAAATTTACTCAAACAACACGGCATTACCGAAATAGGCGTTACATTAATGTATTTGCCCCAGAAAATCAAGGACTATTTTGGAAACGGTTCACATTTTGGAGTCAATATTCATTATTTCACAGAAGATGTTCCCCTAGGAACAGCCGGCAGTGTAAAAAATGCCGGGGATTTTCTTGACGAAACTTTTATTGTAATAAGCGGTGATTCCCTTACCGATATGGACATTACCAAGGCTATAGAGTTCCATAGGGAAAAGAAATCAAAAGCCACTATCGTTTTAACCAGAGTGGATGTACCTTTGGAATACGGTGTTGTAATAACCGATAAAAACGGTGCAATAACCGGTTTCCTAGAAAAGCCGAGTTGGGGCGAAGTTTTCAGTGACACAGTAAACACCGGAACTTATATATTGGAACCGGAAATAATGGATTATCTTGAACAAGGAAAAAAGACAGACTTTAGCCAGGACCTTTTCCCTCTGCTGCTTGAAAAAAAAGAGCCCATGTTTGGATATATCATGTCAGGCTACTGGTGTGATATTGGGGACCTTCAGGCTTATCTTCAAGCACACTATGATGTACTTGACGGTAAAGTAAAAATAAAAACAAATTTGACTGAGATTAAAAAAGGTATCTGGGTCGGTTCAGGTGCCATTATTGATTCTAATGCCACATTAAATGCACCCTGTGTAATAGGCGACAACTGCCGTATAGGAAGCGGTGCTGTAATTGACGGTTATAGTATTCTCGGCAGCAATAACGTAGTGGAAGATGAATCAACCATTAAAAGAAGCGTGCTTTGGAACGGAAACTATATTGAATATGGTTCTGAAATAAGAGGTGCCATCCTTTGCAATAAAATAAATCTCAAACACTATGCGCGAATATTTGAAAACGCAGTTGTAGGCGATAACTGCATCATAAATGAAAGAGCCATTATAAAACCCAATATCCGTATATGGCCACAAAAAACAGTAGATCCTCTGGCTATTGTTGATAGAAATATCATCTGGGGTTCAAGGCATTCCAAAACCATTTTCGGCGAAAACGGGCTATCGGGAATTATTAATGTCGATATTTCCCCTGAGTTTGCAACCCGTTTGGGTGCTGCTTACGGCTCAATTTTCAAAAAAGGTTCAAAGGTTATTGTAAGCTCAACCACTTCCAACTCTGCAAGAATGTTCAAGCATGCGTTCATTTCTGGGATGCTGTCGGTAGGTGTGGAAGTGTTTAATATGAGCAGTCTCCTTACCCCAATTTCACGACATGCCATCAGTTTTCTCGCTGTTGAAGGTGGAATTCACATAAAACTTAGCGACGACAATCCCAATAAACTCAGAGTGGACTTTATGGATGCAAAAGGTACCAGCATTAGCAGAGTCATGGAACGTAAAATTGAAAATGCCTTTTTCCGGGAAGATTTTAAACGCTGTTCCGGAGAAGAAATCAGCCGTCTTAACAATATAACCGATTTCAAAAACTATTATGTTCGTTCCATACTCAACGAAATCGACACTGAAGCAATAAGGAACAGTTCTCCAAAAGTTTGCATCGTTTCACCTTCAGATTTTGTTATATCAATAGTAGTTCCCATGCTCACCGACATCGGATGTAAAGTTGCAAGCTTTTCATCCTCCAACCTGAATGAAATAGATACCGTTGTGGATGAAATTAAAACTAATGACGCCAATTTTGCTGCCTTTATCGACAGCAACGGTGAAACCCTTGTCCTCGTGGACAAAAACGGGAAAATAGTAAAAGATGATCTTTTCCTTTCCCTGACCTCATTAATCTCCTTCAAAAGCAATCCGGGTTCAAAAGTGGTTGTACCTATTACCGCACCGTCAATCATCGAAACCATGGCCGAAAAATACAACGGAAAAGTTGTACGTACAAAAACCTCACCTCAGGCAGTTATGGAACAGATGCTGAACAACAATCTATTCAAAAACAAAGAAAACATGGACCAATTCCTGTTGAACTTCGATGCTCTTGCAGGCCTTATCAAGATTCTTGAATTTTTATGCGTGAAAAATACCACATTATCTGATATACTTAAAGAAATACCGGATTTTTATGTGAGTAAAAAGAAAATATTTTGCCCCTGGGAATTGAAAGGGCGAGTTATGAGAACACTAATAACGGAAAAGGACAGCGAAAAGGTAGAGTTGCTTGATGGTGTCAAATTTATAATGGAAAACGGCTGGGCTCTCGTATTACCCGATGCAGATCTTCCTCTTTGCAGAATATATTCGGAAGGCGAAAGTCCAAGCGTTGCCGATATGATATCGGAAAAATATCTTGAAAAGATAAAAAGGATAATCAATTCATGAAATAATGGCGACTCTCCTCACGGAGAGTCTTTTTAGAGGAGTAATATGCAAAAGTTTGTAATAGATAAAGACAGTGGCAATAGACGTATTGATAAAATATTAAGAGAAAAATATCCCAATTTACCTCAAAGTTTCATGTATAAAGCCTTTAGAAAAAAAGATATAAAGGTAAACGGTATAAGGGTAAAGGAAAACTATATTGCAAATCCCGGGGATATAGTCGAGGTATATATCATAGATGAAATCCTTTACGGCAATGGTTCATCCCAACCCTTTGACCATACTAAGGCTTTTACAGTTGTATATGAGGATAAAAACATTCTAATTGTAAACAAAATGCAGGGCATACCAGTTCATCCAGACAAAGACAGCCCCGAAAATACGCTTATTGACCTTGTTACAGACTATATACACAGCAATGCAGTCAGTTCTGACTCTAAAAATTTTTCACCTGCTCTTTGTCACAGGCTTGACCGTAATACCGGAGGTCTCGTAATAATTGCCAAAAACAATGAGGCATTAAAAATAATGCTGGAGAAAATAAAAAAGAAAGAAATAAAAAAGTACTACCAGTGTATTGTTCGGGGTATGCCTGAAAAACCCTATGCTACACTTAAAGCATATCTTGAAAAGGATGAGCGAAAAAGCCGAGTTTACATAAATAACTATAAAACAAAAAATTCTTTAGAAATAATAACCAAATACAAAGTACTCTCGGTAATTGAAAATTTAACTGACAATGAAAAGGGAAGTTTGCTGGAAGTTGAGCTGATTACCGGCCGGACGCATCAAATCAGGGCACATTTGGCCTATATAGGTCATCCTATAGTCGGAGACAGCAAATATGGAGACAATAATTTAAACCGTGCATTAAAATTAAAATATCAGGCCCTCTGGGCTTACAAGCTCAAGTTTGAGTTCTCAACAAAAAGCGGGCTTCTAAGTTATCTGAACGGAAAGGAATTTGAAATCGAACCTGACTTTGGAAGCATTTTTCAAACCGATAAAAAGTCGTAGTGTTCTACCTTTTGGATGTTTATTTATGTCCATTGCAAAGATTGTTTAGCACAAATTTAAAGTCCCCGGATTTTCAACATATTATCCGGGGACTTTATCAATATTTCGGTAAATTAAGGAGGCAAACACAGAAAAGCTCACTGCTTCCAAGTCCTAAGTCAATACCTTTCTGTAAACTGAATTTGAAGTTTTAAAACTCTTGCAAATGGGCTTCATTATTTTCCAATAAACTGCTGCACTAATATTTTTCCATACTTCGGACTATCCACAATACCAATTCCGGTATAGTTAAATCCTGCGTTAAGTATGTTCTTTTTATGTCCTTCAGAGTTCATCCACGCTTTAAAAGCACCTTCAACAGTTCTGTTTCCTGCTATATTTTCTCCAGCAGTTTTAAAACTTATGCCAAACTGTCTCATCATATCAAAAGGTGAACCATAGGTCGGTGACTGATGTGAAAAATAATTATTGTCAACCATATCCTTTGCTTTTAGCCTTGCTACTTTCATCAGTTCCTCATCGAATTGAAGCGGTCCTACTCCTGCATCAGCTCTTGCTTTGTTAACAAGGTCAAGTAATGTTTGCTCATCTTTACTTATTCCTGTAACCGGTGTGGTAATAACAGATGGTGAAGTTTTGGGTGTAGCAGCAACTTTGGGTGCAGAAGTTTTCGAGGTTCCTGTTGTATTTTTCGGTGGAGTTGTTGCTTTTGCCTGTGTAGTTGTTTGTGTCGTATTAGTTGAAGCAGGTTTTATATACTGTCCCGAAACAGCTCCTACACATCTTGTCTCAGGTTCGTAAATAGCATACCAATCGCCTATTTTTCCCAAAACATTTACCCATTGATTTTTCTTAAGTACACATATAATCGGGAAATTTGTTGAAGGACCCTGCCTAACATTCAGATGTGTAGCTGTGACAACCGCTGAAGTAAAGTTTACCTTTTCAAAGGTTGGGGCAGCTGAAATACTTCCGGTTTCAAATGCAGTAAACCCCAATATCAACGTAAATACAACTGCCAAAACAATCATCAACGTCAATTTCCTGTTCATATCAATCCCTCCAAATCAACTTAATTTTCCTTCTCGCATTTTATATATTTTATAATTTCAATTCACAAAAATAGTATTGACATATTTAAGCGAATTATTTACATACAAGTGTTTTTATTCAAAAACTTTTTACAAACCAACTCATACTCTTGTCCAAAAAGTACCTTGCCTTTTTTCCGGGGATAATGTATAATTCTTGTAATATTTTAAGTCTCTGAACTTATAGAAAACAGGCAAAAACAGCAGGATTAAATACCTGGAAGATTTATAAAATATTACTTTTAGAGGGCTTGGTTTAATTATGATAGTGGGAATTGGACAGGATAGCCATAGATTTGATTTTGAAAACACAGAAAAAAAATTAATTCTCGGAGGAGTTATATTTGATGATGCCCCTCCCCTTGAAGGAAACAGTGATGCCGATGTAATCCTTCATTCCATAACCAATGCCATTTCCGGAGTAACGTGTGTAAATATTTTAGGTCCGGTAAGTGACGATTTGTGTCTCAATAAAGGAATAAAAGACAGTAAAGTTTATTTAAAGGAAGCTCTTAAATATTTAAACGGGAAACGCATCCTTCATCTTTCTATTTCCATAGAGTGCAAAATACCTAAAATAACCCCTAAAATTCCTGAGATTAGGAAAAGTCTTTCGGAGCTTCTGGGTATTGCGGAAAATTCCATAGGTATTACAGCCACCACCGGTGAAGGTCTTACATCCTTCGGACAGGGAAAAGGAATACAGGTTTTCAGCTGCATCACAGTAGAGTAGATAATGCTTTATTTTTTGGCTAAAGGTATAATTATCTTTACCGATGTACCTTTGCCTTCCTCACTTTCAATATGCATGGATCCGGCAAACTTCCCCTTTATAGTGGAATAGGATATATAAAGTCCTATACCTGTTCCTTTGTCACCTTTTGTTGTAATCATCTCTTTTAAAAGTTTATTTTTTATTTTTTCAGGTATACCGCATCCGTAATCTCTGACTGTAATTTCAAGTTCCTTTGGCGTTTTCTCCAATATAATATCTATATTTCCTGGTTTTCCCTTATATGCTTCAATAGCATTGGAAATAAGGTTGTTCATCACTTGAACAAGATTGTTTATTTCTCCTCTTATTTCAGTCATTTCATCCACTTTATTGAATATATTCATATTGCACTGATTCTTTTTGAGTTCATGGTTCATAAGAATCTGTACCCTGTTAATTAAGTCCTTAATTGCAAAACTTCCCACCGATGACTCATTGCAATTTACAGCTTGTCCTTTGACAGCAGAAATAATATCGGACATATATGTACAATGGGGCCTTATTTTCTTTACCCATTCCCTCATTTCTGCAGCTATTCTGTGATGGTCATTTTCCTTTATGTTTTCATTTTCTATCGATCTGTCATATTCCAAAGCCAGTTCCTCAATCGCTTCCAATCCTTCTGCTATTGACATGATAGGAATTTTAAAATTATGGGCAATTCCCCCTATCAGTTGTCCCAGAGATGCCAAACGTTCCTGTTCCATCAAAATAGAATGTCTTTCGTTATACTTTTTGTCCATCAAAAGGTTATATCTTCTTATAAGAAACACTGAAAATATAAATCCGAAAGTCACACCGGCAAGCCCGAGAAAAAAGATCTTCTTTCCTACGTCAATTATTCCCTCGGTAACAGAAGCTGCTTCTGTTTTCAAAAATACTTTCCATTCAAGTGGCGTTTCATTAATTCGGCGTATAGTTTCAAAAGTAAAGATATACTCTTCCTTGTCCATTGTTCTACTAAAACTTCCACTATTGCGTATAGTTCCATCCCTAAAGTATGAATCAAAATGTGAATACTTGCCATTTAAGTTCCTGTCATATATATTCATAACATAATTCCCATTCTTTCCTAGTATATAAATTTCGCTTCCTTTCGGCACTTTAATATCTGAAATTAATTGATACAAATAGGACTCCTTATAATTAATAATAAGCATTCCACAACTTTCATCGCTTTCCGGTTCATTTATTTTCTTTACAAAAGTAATAACTTGTCCAAAGGAACCGGTACTTTTATAAGTCGAATTGGCATCAGCAACATAGGTATCAACCCACAATGAATCTTTGCCGCTTTCTCTGAATAACTTTACTGCATTGAATGATGACACATCTTCCTGGTGATCAATTGTTAACTCTCCGGAGGAAATATACTCCATTGTATCGGTTACAACAGCCATATCGGCTATATCTTCTCTGTTTACCGTATAAATATTCATAATTTCCCTTATTTGACGGGAATATTCGGCCTTTTCATGTTCATTGTCAGACAAATTGAAATTTTTTACAAGCTCATTCAGTTTTCCGTCTAAAGTTATAGCAACAGCAAGTCTGTCAATGTCCGACAATATCGTTTCAATATTTTGGGCTGTCTGCTTTGCAAGTTGAGTTGAACTGGTTATCGAATTTTTCTGTATTGATTCCGAAATCATTCTGAATGAAATAATTCCCAAAATAGTGATAGATATCAAAACAACAAGCAATACTCCTAAACTTACTTTCCACACAGCTCTTGCTTTTTTTTCGTTGATATCTCCCAGGTAATCAAGAGATTTTTTTCCCTGTATTTTCAACATTTTCTCACTCTCCGATGTTTAAGGGTGCATATAAAGGAACAACTGAAACACTGCTTTTCTTATACATGGCCTCTTTTAAGCTAATAAGAACAGGAGTAGAGTTTATTCGAAATTAAACTTTATTTCTAAATTATCGGAATGACTACAGTTATTGTTGTACCTCTTCCTTCTTCACTATCGATATGAATTGTACCTCCAAATTTTCCTTTTATTGTTGAGTAGGATATGTATAGCCCTAATCCCGTACCTTTTTTCCCTTTTGTAGTTATCATTGACTTCAACAGTTTTTCCTTGACTTTATCGGGTATACCGCACCCATAATCCCTTACAGCTATCTCGAGGTTATTGTTGTTCTGTTGAAATATTAAATCAATTTCACCACTGTTACCATTATAAGCTTCAATTGAGTTGGATATAAGATTGTTCATTATTTGGACAAGATTATTAATTTCGCCTTTTATGGTTGTATTTTCATCAACATTGACATTTATGTTCAACTGACATTTGTTCTTCTTAAGTTCATGACTCATTAATATTTTTACTCTTTTTACAAGTTCTCCAACGGTAAAATTCAATGTCGTTGAATCTTCCAAATTAGCTGTTTGCCCTTTAACTGCTGAAATCACGTCTGTCATGTACACACAGTAAGGTTTTATTTTTTCCACCCAATTCAAAATATCGGCTGCAATTTCATGGTGGTCCTCACGGGTTACTTCTTTATCTCCTATTGAATTGTCATACTCGTCAATAAGTTCCCCAATGGCCTCAAGTCCACCGGCTATAGACATAATCGGTGTCTTTAAATTATGGGCAATCCCACCGATCATCTGTCCTAAAGTAGCAAGTCTTTCCCTCTCCATGATAATAGAGTGTGTTTCAATATATCTTTTATCCAAATTTGAATCATATACTTTTGTAATCAATGTCGATATTATCAATCCAAAGACTATGCACAAGATACCTATAAAAAGAATGTTTTGCATCTCAATTTTTATACCTTTTATTATCGAAGATACAGGTGTCATATCTACAATCGTCCATTTCAATTCAGTCCCTTTAATGTCTTCAATGGTGTTGTATGTAATGAGATATTCCTTTCCGTCAATTTCTCTGATATCCTCACCACTCTTTTTATCCAATATTTCATTGGTAAAATCGTACTCCACAGGTTGCCCGTTTAAATTTTTATCCCGAGCATTCATTACATACTTTCCGTCGCCGTCAATAATAAAAACATTACTCTCATTTAATAATCTTATATCTGCTATCAAATCATGCAGATAGGATTCCTTAATGTTAATTATTATTGTTTCCTGACTTTTTAGGGTACTGACAGAGTAAATTCCTTTTACAATCGAAAAAACCTTAGCTTTTCCGGAATCAGATAATTCGGAATTGAAATCCGATACATGGGTACTAAGCCATAAAGATTTTTTATTTCCCTCTCTGAAAGCTTGAACATCAAAATCGAAAATATTGAGATCGTTTAATAAATTTTGCTTTAGTCCGTTTAAGATATGGGTATTGTTTTTTGTAATAATGGATATGTGATCAATTTCTTCCCTTGTCTTGCAATATTTGCTCAATATTTCACCAATCAGCTCAAGTTTCTGTTTCTTTTCTCTCTCATCTTCAATATTATCATATTCCAGCACATAAGTAGCCAGTTTATTGTCGCGGGAGACAGTCATTGCAAAATCATCCAATTGTTCCAGGACTGTCTGAATATTTTTAGAAGTCTGCTTTATAAGTTCTTTTGAGCTTTTCCGTGAATGCTCCACCATAGAATTTGACATTATATGGAAAGACGCCCAAACAATTATTGACACACATAATATAACAATAACCGCAAGAGCCGCAATAAGCTTCCATGCTTTAAGAATTTTGTTTTTTTGGGAATGAAGCAATAGTTCTTTAGGGCTAAAAATCATATTCCGACTCCTCCATGTATGCAGGCAACAGCAAAAGAGGTGAAAACAATTATTTTTATATAATTCTACATTTTCTCATAAAATTCCTTCTTTTATAAGATTTATATAATTGCAAATATTGTTTCAGTTAACTTCTAAACAGCACCTTCTCCCGATTAAAAAGTGAAATTGCAATTTTTAATGAAATAATCACATACACTACTGACGAAACAAGTGCTATTGAAAGGCAGGTATAATTAATATTCACTCCAAGCACTGTTTTAAAGGCCGATATAGTATTGAGTATCGGAACCACATACATATATAAAGGTATTTCATTGGGCTGCATAAGGATAGTTGCATATCCCGGAATCATTGCAACTATTATAAGAAAGGATATATAAGTTTGGGCTTCCCTAAAAGATTTTGCATAGGTGCTTAATGCAATTTGAATTCCGGCGAAAGTCATTCCCATTAAAACCGAAATTATTAAAATGAATGAAAGGGCAGTACCGGAAATGCTAAATCCTGAAAGCTGCGCACCAGTCCCTAAAGTCATGGCTTTCGGATCAATAAAATATCCCAAAACCATTCCCAAAATCGAAGCAATGGCTGAAACAAATGAAAAAAGTGCAACTGTCAAGTATTTACCTATCAATATGGAAGATCTCCCAGCTTTAGTTGTAAGCAAAGGTTCAAAAGTATTTCTCTCCTTTTCTCCAGCCACCAAATCGGTAGCAGGTGCAATACCTCCTGCAGAAATGAGAATTATAAGCAAAACCGGCAGAATCATCGATAGCATGCTTAGTCCGGCCCTGGCATCATTGGCAATATTAGTTTCCTCAATTTTAACAGGCTGCAATATTTCATTATCTATCCCCATTTCTTCAAGCCTTTTATCAACAACTCTTTTCTTAAACTCTTTTATTGCATCAGATATTATGCCTAAACTTCCTAACGATTTTGTATGGGATTCATCGTATATAACCTCGATAACAAAAGTTTTCCCCTGTTCCAGCTTCTCTTTGAAATCCTTCTCAACCTTAAGAACCGCACGTACTTCCGAATTGTTAATTGCTTCTAGTGGATCCTCCACGTCTACAAGTTTTATATTCGGAAAACCGGCTATTATATCTTCTGTTATCAGTTTTCTTATCTCGGCCGTATTTGATTCCTTTGCTAAAGCAACTGTTACATTCTGCTCCATATCCCTTTGCATACTTTGAACACTTCCGCCTGCCAATATGCTCAGCATCGGAATTATAATCATCGGCACAATAATGCTGGTAATTATCGTTTTCCTGTCTCTGGCTATATCTTTTACCTCTTTTGAAAACACAATCCAAATATGTCTAAGATTCATTCTTATCACCTACCAATTTAATAAATATGTCTTCAAGGCTGTCGCTACCGTATTTTTGCTTTATATCTTCAACTTTCCCTTTTTCAATAAGTTCCCCTTTATTTATAATGGCAATTTTGTCACAAAGTTTTTCCACTTCGCTCATTGTATGGCTTGAAAACACAATGGTTTTTCCTTCATTCTTACAAATTTTTATAAAGTCATGAACCTCTTTAATTGCACTAACATCAAGACCAGAAGTAGGCTCATCAAAAAGCATTATATCGGGGTCATGAATAATTGCTCTTGCAAAGGCAACTTTCTGCTTCATTCCCTTAGACAACTTGCCCGCCCTTTTCCTGATATATTCTTCCATACCGAAAGCTTTTGCCAAAGTCTTTATTCTATCTTTGATTTTTTCCCTGCTCATGTCGTTGAGCATTCCAAAGTAAGCTATATTCTCTTCGCAGGTCAATCTATCGTAAAGCCCTGTCTCTCCTCCAAAGAGAATACCTATTTTTGTTCGGACCTTCTCTGGTTGGGAAACAATATCAAACCCTGCCATTGATGCGGTTCCACTTGTAGGTTTCAACATGGTTGCAAGCATCCTCAAGGTTGTAGTTTTTCCTGCACCGTTTTCACCCAGCAATCCGAATATTTCTCCTTTTTCCACTTCAAAACTTACTTTATTTACAGCAGTAAAAGCACCAAATTGCTTAGTTAAATTCTCAACTTTTATCATTTTTAATACACATCCCCTCAATACCCATCCCCTTATTTCTTAAGCAGTTATCAAAATAATTTGCAATAGATTCGGCAAAAATCAAATCTTCTTTGGTAGTTATTTTTATATTGTTGTAATTTCCCATAACTAACTTGGTTTTATTTCCTAATCTTTCTGCCAAAACAGTGTCATCGGTTCCGATAAATCCATCTTTCCTCGCTTGTTTATGGGAATCCATGATTATACTATACCTAAACGCCTGGGGAGTCTGAATAGACCATAGCACACTCCTGTCCAAAGTCGAATGAACAAAGCCCTCACTATCGGCCGATTTAATCGTATCCTTAACCGGAACAGCCACAGTAGCCACTCCGTATTGTTTTGCAGCTTCAATACATCGGACAATACTTTCCTCATCAACGAAAGGTCTGGCACCGTCATGTATCAAGACAATATCCGAATTCTGCGATACTTCCTTAAGCCCGTTAAAAACGGAATCCTGCCTGGTTTCTCCCCCTGTTACAACGCTCTTTATTTTCCTATAAGTATTTTTTCCTATGATTTTCTCCCTGCAATACAAGATATCGTCGCAATGCACCACCAAAACAATCTCATCAATACAATTTAAAGCATCAAATACATTTAAAGTTCTTGCCAATATAGGAATTCCACCCACATTAATATATTGCTTGTTAATGCCCATATTCATCCTGGTTCCTCTGCCTGCAGCAACAACAACCAGGCTGACATAGCAATCAGCTATCCGTGCCATATACCACACTCCAATGAAAATATATAAATATATTACCATATTCAGCATAGAATATAAAAAAAATATTATTGAAAAATAATAAAAATGGGGCTGTTGCATTACAGACTAATAATCGTAATGCAATAACCCCTTTTTATTTAAAATTAATATATTTTATCCTTAAAACGTTGTCTTTTATTTGTTGATCCTGAAAAAAAGGGTATACTAAATAAACGACACACACTTCGCTAATTATACAATAAATATTTTTTATGTTTATGCTGTCTTTATTGGATGTAAGTACGTGGCACATCGTTGTGATTGAATTTTGTTAT
>Ga0116168_1000418_pt1 | contig 42087 bp, 43 predicted proteins | sample AD_UKC129_MetaG_FD_89795 | JGI IMG/M metagenome (GOLD analysis project Ga0116168, IMG submission 89795) | Active sludge microbial communities of municipal wastewater-treating anaerobic digesters from Canada - AD_UKC129_MetaG | ecosystem: Engineered > Bioreactor > Anaerobic > Digestate | place...
CCCCCTTTCTAAAATTTTGGACACCCCCCAATCCTATGACTTGGGGGTAATTTAACTTTTTCTGCGGGAAGTCCCCCTTGCAAAGTTGGGGGCAGTTTAAATTAATTAAAATACGATTACAAGCCATATGGTCGTTTAATGGTTAAAATTGGGCTATTCTACAGGATAAATGGGGCTATCCATCGTAAAGAGAACGTTAAAGTGGTTCATGGAAAATCTTATATACTAAGAGGGGGAAAAGACATGTTAAAAAAAGTTTTTTTAGTTAAAAATTGGGGAAAATGGTGATAGTAGGGGGCGTGTTAATATAAAACTTGAACTCGGGAAATTTAAGAAGATTCTCATCCTAGTAATTTTAATGATTGCTGTTGTAATCTTTTATCCAAGTTTTCATGTCCATCCATTAAAATCTAATAAAACCTCTAATACTCCGGTGATTCCTTACAAGACCTATGCCGGCAATGGAATCACCTTTAAATATCCTGCAGATTGGAAGCCTATAAGCGATCTTCACAGTCCCAGTAGGTGGGGTTCCAATCCGGATCCTATCCTAGCATTCTATGATCCAAGTGGCAATCATACTGAGGCTAACATTAGCACTTACTTTTACATTAAACAGTTGAACGTAAATTCCCTTGATGAGCAACTCAGCAGGTACAGGCATGATATCAGAGAGATTGGACAAACTGAAGTTTCAGAGCGAAACATTACTGTTAATGGGATGAAAGCTGTTGAACTCATTAAAACATGGCATGCTGATGGGATACAATACCAGGCTTTGACAGTGCACATCGAAGCCGTCCCAGGATCTAGATATTATAGAATAGGATGCGTCACACCACTCAGCAAGTACAATGAGACACTACCTAAATTCAAGTTAGTGATAAACAGCTTCAAATTGGTGAACCGCCCCTAGCCTTGCAATGGAAGACTCCCACAGAAAAAGTTAAAAGCCCATAGGAGACCCCTTACTCTGGATAATAAATGGGATCTGATAGCTTGCCCCTTTGAATATGATCTTGGGGGGGTTATAGTATGCCGTCGAGTATTCCCATGACTATAGCGATGGCTTTTTCTTCATTTTTATCAACTCCCCCTGAGGAGTCTGCGATTTTTATCGCCATCTTTAATAGTATTTTTTTGAAATTTTGAGCCTCAGAATGTTCTATCCTCCCCAAAAGATCAGCAACTATCTTAAGGCCTTCGAGGGGGTTCTTCTTTAATAAATTTCTGAATTCAAGGTTATTATTCATTATAGTGATGACATGATCCCTGAAAACTTCATAGGTAAACCCGCTGGAATATTCTATAACATTCTTTGACTGGTTTAACACCTCATCTAATTCCCTTTCATCAATTCTACCATCAGCTATGGCCACGATTTCGAAAACCCAAATAGGAGCTGCTTGTAAAATCAACCATTCCCTTTCATCAAACCGATCCTTAAATATCAACTATACACCCCCACACATATGATATTACAAAATATTATCCATTTCATACCCTATATAATATTTACCCCACCGGACTAAAGTGACCCTCACATAGGATGCATGAATACCCCCCCATACTCCAAGAAAAAAATTTGAGTCCACCACATTATTCTGATAAAAACTTTATATGAGACTATTAGAAAAGTATAAGACTATGAGAAAAAGCATCATCATAGCAACTGCTGCCCTTCTAATCATTGGCCTGTTATATCTCAATCCTCTGCCGAAGGAGAAAGTTTCTGAGCCGGAAAAACCCATTAACATCACCTTCACAGGGGATGTGATGTTAGGGAGGAACGTTAACCCAGTCCTATACGAAGACCCCCAACCATTCAAGGGAGTGATCAACCTCACCAACAACACAGATCTAACCGTGATAAACCTAGAATCACCCATCACCAACTCAACAAACCCAAGAGATAAACTGATAACATTCAAAGCAGATCCAAAATTTACAAAATCACTCAAAGAAGCCGGAGTTGACGTTGCATGCCTTGCAAACAACCACATCATGGACTATGGAGAAAAAGGCCTCAACGACACCATACAAAACCTGAAAGCAGCCGGTATAATGTATGTAGGCGCCGGCCCTAATATAACAGAAGCCTATAAACCCCTCATAATAGACATAAAAGGAAAAAGGATAGCCATAATACAAGCATCAGAATTCGCAGATGAATACTATATGCCACCAGCAACCAAAAACAGGCCCGGTTTCGCCCCAATATCATGGGAACATATAAAATCCGCCATAGATGATGCCAAAAAAGCCGGGGCCGATTATATTATCTGCGAATTCCATTACGGGAACGAGTACCGCTACACTCCAAACGAACTACAAAAAGACATATCACACAAATGTATCGACGAAGGCGCATTCATGGTAGTCGGACATCACCCCCACGTCCCAGGCAGCATAGAAAAATATAAAGGCCGCCTAATCTTTTATAGTCTCGGAAATTGCGTTTTTGACATGCAAAACCCCGAGACGAAAAGATCCATGATAATAGTCGTAACAATCAAAGATAATAGTTCAACCGTCCACATCTATCCCATAAACATCATAGGATACTACCCCCAACTAATGGATGTAGATGACGCCAACGCATTCCTAAAGGAGCTCGAATACTATTCAAATGTGGAAATCCAAAGCAAAAATGGTGTAGGGATAATCAAAACCTAAACAATTCCAATCCTCCTCCACTACAAAACTTCCCCCACCCTAGTGAACACTTGAAAAGAACATTAACTACAAACTCGCTGGAAGAATATCCCCTGGAATTCCTCCACATGATATCCTAAAAGGGGTGCTTCACAAAACATTCCAAGGTTCTTCTTAACAGCCTACTAGCCCCCCTCAAAAACCCGAGAATAAAAGAAGCCACACAACAGACTATAAACTCATAAAGATAAAAGAACTTCAAAAAAGAGAAGTCATAGGCAAAAAAATAATAATCCCCTCAATTTACCGTTAATTTTATAGGTGGGAACATGTCAAGCTTCTATAGTGAAAAATTTTACTCCGGGATCGCAAATGACAAAGGCTACTTATATTATCATAGGATTAATAGCCATATTCGGGGTCTACCTTTACATTGTAACCGTTACAGGACCATTCGAACCAGTTGGACGCCTTGGGATAGTTAAACTCGCAAACCCTGACATGGCAGCTGGACACCCCCAATCAATAGTCGCTGCCAACTACGCCAAAAAAAGAGGATCAAAATGCGTAGTCGTAGTACACTATGCCGGAGACGCTTCCTACTCCCACTACCAAGAAGGCGACATTACAATAATAAATTTCGCATTCATCGACCCAAAAGGTCCTAGAACAGACATCGACTGGAACGAGGTCATACAAACATTCATATTCGGGATACCAGACGATAAATACCACTACAGGGTGGACGGGATAGAATTTGACACACTAGACGAAGCAATAGCCTATGTCCAGAACCTGGCAAAGGAAAATGGCCAAGAAAGTCCAATACCACTATACTTCCATGGTACAGTCCGCCAAGGCAACGTATTCATCAACCCCGGATGCGGCTTCCCACTATACGTCCAACTTGTATGGAAACAATACGGCAGACTCGGCGCATACTACTACATAGCAAGAGGCCTTATAGAACCCTACATCAACAATCCCTATGCAGTCTATGAGATGATGCACGCCTCAGACCTCCAAAAACTCTACAACCAAGGCTACCTAAACTATTAACCCCCACACCATCGGGGGTATATTTTCAGCTTCCCCTGAAAATAGGCTAAAACCCCACACACTCATCGATGTGGAATTGTCCTTTTTTTACAATCGACAAGAAAGCTCAATGCACAAGATAAAAAAATTGTAGAACTTCCTATCGTGAATGAGAGAGGCTCTCGACATCCTAGGAAGTACTGGATTAAATGCCTAACGAACCCTGGGCTACATGTCCAGGGGAGGGGCCGCCTTGACACGTGCCCAGAACTGGGTAGGATGAGAATCTCACGGTTTTAACCGTGGAAAGTGTCAATCTCCATGAAGAAGCCGCATTCAAGCAAATCTGAAAAAACTTATGGAGGATACGGTCCCCAGTCCTTTCATGTCTCAACCTGGGGATAACTCCCATAAGAATCAAATTTGTAGGTACACTATTTTATGATCTTTAAATAAATGACCTCAATCAGTCTTCCATATACCCATGGGACCATTATAAAGAGTGCAATAGCGATCATACCCCCTTATGATATCCCATGTTAATCCCGCACCCGACTGGTATCCCCCCAATGATGTTATAACGTTTACCAGTGATTATTGCGAATATGAGACCCGCAACCCCCTACTTTCCAAAAACTCATATCACATCCCCCAATGTGTACTCTCCCAAAAGGGGAGGGTCTAAACCCTCCTTTTTGTAAACCCTAGTTTGGCATCAATAACATGTCTATGATTTAACTTTCTTGGCGGTAATATAGAAATAGGATGAAGGATCAAATATACTTTGAAATGTGTATTGGCCCTGGTTCAAGGATACGATGCAATGAGAAAGAAGCCGTAGTAGGTGCGATTATACCCGCTGGTGGAAATTTTAAGGTTATAACCGTCCAACATCTTCTAAAAGTTGGTGGTTGTCATATAGGCGACCCTGTCTATATTGGGAAATTTAAGGGTATAATAACCAGGATATTATATGATCTGGATCTTGCCATTGCAGATTTTAAACTACCTTCTTCCATTGTTAAACTGGTTGAGATAGGATCTCCCAGGCTTGGACCAGCCTATTCCCTGAACAAGGGGGAGAAAAACTATTGTACAATCTTATCTGTGGGGAGAACATATCATTATCTTGCATTCGCCCATAGGAGGTTGCCTTTGCCTGGTGATAGCGGGTCCCCGATCATACAGGATGGTAAGGTTGTTGGTATCTTATCTTCTGTCTTTTTTAACAGTGCAACTGCTATCGCCTCTTCACTTGAAAGATTCCTATGATCCCTGGAGTATCCTTCTAACCTCCTCCTCTGAGACATCAGACCAGTTTTTGTAGGCGTCTGCAACCGCATAAGGGTATGCCTGTCTTATATTAGGGGAATATACAAAGTCTGCCCTGTCTTCTATCCTTTTGATGGCGTCTAGGTTGGCTGTGGGTACCGCGACGATTATCTTCGCAGCCCCCGCCCTTCTAAGAGCATCCAGGGCGGTGAGCATAGTATACCCTGATGCTAGGCCGTCATCAACAACTATTATAGTCCTGTTTCTAAGTTCCAGGGGTGGTTTGTCTCCTCTGAAAATACGAACCCTCCTTTTAACCTTCTGGAGAGTTTCCCTGACGCCCTCTTCTATTTCCTCTCCAGTTAACCCGAGTGAATCTATCAATTCCTGGTTTAATTTTATGGTCCCATCGAATGCCACAGCACCATATCCCGCTTCCCTGTTCCAGGGCAATGTTACTTTACTAACAACTAGAACATCCAATGTTAGATTGAGTTTCTCTGCTATAATAGATGCTACCGGGACTCCTCCTGCTGGGATGCCCAGTACAATAGCATCAGAATCTTTATAATCCTCAAGCATCTTGGCGAGGATTTCACCGGCTTCTTCCCGGTCCCTGAAAACAAAAAACTTATCCCTAAGGTTTCTATCTTCTATTATTTTTGTCAAACTAGTCCACCACGACTATTATGTGAAAAGTTGGTGGATCATCCATTCTGGTTTAAATTCTACAAGGTCCTCGTAGCCCTGGCCCGTCCCAAGGAATATTATGGGCTTGTTTATAACATAGCCTATTGATAGGGCTGCGCCACCCTTTGCATCCGCATCCGCCTTTGTCAATATTATGGCGTCGACTCCAACACTCTCATCGAATTTTATGGCCTGTTCAACGGCATCATTACCCGTGAGCGAGTCCCCCACGAAGATGATGAAGTCGGGTTTCACGACCCTTTTTATTTTCGCCATTTCATCCATGAGGTTGACGTTTGTTTGCATCCGACCTGCAGTGTCGATTAAAACAACATCCTTTCCCTTTGCCCTGGCATGTTCAACTGCATCGAATGCTACCGCGGCCGGGTCGGCGCCCTTTTCATGTTTTATTATCTTCACCCCAAGTTTTTCCGCGTGGTGGGTTAATTGTTCTATCGCCCCCGCCCTGAATGTGTCTGAGGCCGCGATTACTGGGGTTAACCCCCTATCTAGGAAATATTTCGCCATTTTTGCTATGGTTGTTGTTTTGCCTGTTCCGTTTATGCCCACAAACATTATTATGAATGGTTCTTTTTTATTTTTCTTTTCTTGGAGGATCTTGTTAATGTCTTTACCATTAACGGTTAGTATCTCCTTTATACTATTCTTTAGGGCTTCTTGGGTGTATTCTATGATGTCGGTGCTTCTTTTGACTTTTTTGCCTACTAGTTGTTTTTTGAGTTCCTTTGTTATTTTTTCGGCCACGTCTATTGCCACGTCACTTTCAAGTAGTGACATTTCAAGGTCCCAGAGAACGTCTTCGATGTCTTTTTCAGAGATTGTCTTCTCTCGGATAAAAGAGAAGATCTTGAATCTTTCACCCTCTTCTTCTATTGTCTCGGGTTCTCTTATAGACTCCTCTATGGTCTTTTCTTCGGTTTCTTCTTCTATTGTTTTGGGTTCTTTTATAGGCTCTTCTATGGTTTTTTCTTTATCTGAGATTTTTTTCGTGATCTTGGTGATTGTTTTGTTGATTTTTTTCTTGAGGGCCTCGAACAATTATCCTTCACTTCCTCTGATTTTTTGGTATAGTTCTTCTGCTTGTGGGGATAATTTGAGTATTATCTCTGTTATCTTTTTAAGGTTTTCGGACAATTTGCCTATGGCATCTTCCAGTTCCTTTTTTTGTTCGTCTATAGTCTCCCGGGCATCCTTTAGGGTTTTTTTCATGGCTATGCCGGCTCCGATGCTCATTATAACCTCGTCTGTGTCCTTTAGCTGGGCTTTTATGAATGAACCCGCGCCTACAGGTACCAGTGTCTCGGCACCATCCTTACCCTTCACAGCCTCCAGGGTATCCTCCAGGATCTCCAATTCTGCTAGTGAACTCCTCATAGCCTCTATCTGGTTTTGGATAAGCTCCGCCTGTCCCTGATAAAAATTTAGTTGGTTTATGATCTCCTCTAGGCGTTGCTGGTCATCCGATGGCTGTTGTTCCTCCATTAAAATCATGCCTCCAATATACTTTTTAATATAGGATCCTCCACCTCCTCAGGGGGGATCTCCTCTATACTCTCTATGTGGATCTTGTTGCGGTCTATACCATGTTTGCTGCCAAATTCAGAATATATTTTCTCATGAACTTCTTCCCTTTTAGTCGCCTTTAATTCTTTGGTGAATGGTTGTAATTTTTCACCCATCATAAACTTTCCTTTAACTCGGAATATCCTCGTCCTCATAATTATAACCCCCATACTATAGAAAGCCTAACGCCTCTTCTATCCTGGCTATTTCAGGGCTTGTGGTATCTTCACTTACTATGGCACCGTTTGAATTGGCTATGGAACATGCGCCTATCATGGTCATGCCATGGTTGATTGTGCCAACATCAGCCGGCACTTTCAAAGTTTCCTCTACAAACTCCAATTCTCTCCTTGTAGCCTTTGGATGTAATAGTACGCCCTTGTTTGTGGCTACTGCAACAGACCCGACAATGTTGAAACCTGCGATGGTCCCCTGTTCAACTTCCACTTCCAATGCATCTTCTATCAATTTTATTGACTCATCAGAGAGCAGTGGACTTGCAAGGGCGCCATAATCATTTGCAAGTATCAGGTTGCCTACTGCGGTGAATTTCTCGGGTAATATGAAGACTTCAAATCCTGCCTTCTCCAAGGATTCTATCTCCCTCTCAAGGACATATGGGGAGACTATGATACCATTAGAGTTTCCAATGGACAGTATCCCATTTAGGCTGCTGCCTGCTATGGTGGCCTTGAAAACTTCCACTTCCAGTGCTTCTTCTATTATCTCTTCCATCCTCGTGGATGTATGGAATGGTATGAGTGCCTGGGTTTCTGTGACTGAAATATAAACTCCTATGTTAGAGTTTCCGTCGAGGTTTGTTCTCCTTATCATATTGGACCTTTATTCTGCTAGTTCTGCTTTAACTGTACCGTCTTCTTCTTTGATGGCTTTTATTTTAATCCTTGGGGGGATTTTTTGTATTCCCCTCTCCCATACTCTTTCATTGATTGATGAGTCTAATATTATATCCTCTGATTTCATGTGCTTTTTTAGGAATTCGCGGATGAATCTTATCGCCCTGGGTGCTCTTTTCGTCCTTGGAACATTCTTAACTCTTCTCAGTGGTATTATGTATGTTCTCTCCATTTTTATCCACCAGTTTAGACTTTTAGTTTGGTTCTTCTCCAATGCCTCATCTTGGGGTGGGTGCGTACTTTACGGTTCGTTTTCAAGAGGACCCATACCGGGACTCTTCTATTCTGCTTTTTAGCCTTTGCTAGTCTTATCTTCATGGCGACGTGTTTGTTTCTGCTCATCTGCTTATTCCCTCCTATTTCCAGCCTATTACTCTCGTCTGGTAGTGTTCTGGGAAGAATCTTAAGGATTCCCCCATCCCTCTTATCTTATCTATAAGGTATCTTATCTCTATCTCATAATCCGAATTATTATGAATATCTGATTTTTCCCTTTTTAGTATAAATAATTGGGATGCAAGCCTATTTATTGTCTTATAACCGAAACCTGTGAGATTAATATACTCAACAGAATTTCTATCCTCAAAGCTTCTTATCTCATCCCTTGTAAGCTTCGGAGTCCTATCATCCCTTCTTGTACCATCAGCTACTATATCATATTCCCCCGCGGTAGCTTCTAATGCCTGTCGATGGACAAAATTTATACCATTATTCGGGAAACCATCATCTATTATCATCTCAACAGCCTCATCCAGTATACTCCTATCCAACCTCAGGATACTATGTGGGAATCCAAGCGCCTTAGCCGATTCAAGGGCGGGGACCCATGACCTGTAAACCCCAAAATTTACAGTTACAAGTTCAACTTCCAGGTTTAATCTTTTTAATATTGTGGCCATTAATGAACTATCCTTCCCGCCACTGTAAAGTACACAAGCCTTCATAAACACGAAAAGAGGATCATCTGCGAACGATCCTTATCTCCCTCTTTTTACCGCTAACTCTCCTTAGGAGCTCCTTTAATTGTTTATCCGTGATCTTCGAACGTATCTGGCCTGCCTGGGCTAATTGTATTAATTGTAATTCGATTTGTTCAACGAACTCTGGTCTTGTAAGCCTGAGGTTGGCGAGTCTGCTCCTGGCCTCGGGGGTTAATATCTTCATGAGTAACTGTCTCTTCTGTATTTCGAACTGTCGCCGTAACTGTTCCTCCTTCTCGGTCTCTGCAGCTTGCTGCTGCGCCCTCTGTTGCATTTCCAACACTTTTCTTCGACGTATCTCTTCTAGGTCTGTCAACTCTAATAACCCCCCACACAGTTAGTATTTTTCAGTTCTTTAACCTTATCTTTGATCTTATGTGCGATTTTGTCAAGGAATGCTCTCCCCTTGGGAGTTATTATCCTCCCACCTTCAACCTTTTCTATGAAACCTGCCTCTTCTAATTGTTGGAGAGCTCTTCTTATAATAGCGCCGCTACCCCTTCTAAACTTCTCAGGCCTTGAGCCCCTATCCTTTTTACCACCATATCTTGTCCTTAACCTGTTCACACCTACCGGACCATCAATGTACACTCTCCTGAGGAGTGCGGCGGCCCGCACATACCACCAGTCCGGATTTTCTGGGCGTCTTTCCTTATGGGCGCCCGTTTTAACGAATGGGGCCCATTCTGGTGGTTTTACCTTTTTTTCTTTGCGTAACTCCTTTGCAACTTGATCTATGAGCAAATCCGCTGGTACATCATAGACTGTGGTCATCTTAAATTTCCTCCATCATCCTTTTTTCTTGAATATTATAGCAACGTTTCCTCTTAAATCTATGAGCTTGGCATTGGTTTTTCTGATGATCTCGTTAATATAAGTTTCCTTCTTGGAGGCTATGCTCCTCGCGAACCTTATCCTTACCAATTCTTTATCCTTTAACTGTCTTTTAATCTCCTTTATAACCTTTTCATTGACTCCAGCCTTCCCTACCTGTAGTGTTGTTGTTGATAGGGATCTTCTCATCAGCTCCTTTTTTGAGGGTGTGACGTTCAATTTTATTTCTCCTCTTAAACTTTTTTTCCCGGATATATGGGAATCTCATAATCCTACCACATTCTAGACAATGGTAGTGTATTCTACCCCTTGACAATCTTATCCTACAATTGTAACCTGGCTTCAGGAACCTGTAACAGCTTTTACAGAACCTCCTTTTCCATTTCCTTGGGATTCTCAGATTATACTTTTTCGAGATCCTCCTTGCAAGTTCAACATAACGATGGGATCTTTCAGGATGCTTCGAGAATTCCTTATCCGCTAATTGGAAAAGGATGTCTATTCTCTCCCTCGCTATCCTTATTATCCATTGTGGCCTTCTCCCCGGCAAACTAGATCCTCTCAAATATTAGAATAGACAATCCCCTAATTTTTTCTCCTTGCAAAGGGGAATACTACAAGAAGGGTTTATTATAATATGATCTTATATTTAATCATTTAAAAACTTTCCCCCCCAAGGAACCATTCCATGAAATCCACACCACCAAAGGTGCAAGGTTTCTCACCCTCGAGGACGCTGATAATCTCATCCAACACCTCATCAGGGGATAAGCCAGTGCAATCTATTTCATGGACCCTATCATCATGTAACTGGTAAGCCTCATAGGCACATACTCCAAGAGCCTCAGCCTCAACATTCTCCTTCACCTTCCTATGATCATATCCCCTCTCTTCCAACCTTCTCAATAAAACACTCGGATGTAACCTTAAAACTATCACAAGATCGCAGATCCTACAATAATGTGACAGATGACCCTCCACAATATTAAAAGAATCCTCATCCACAACCTTCATGATCTCCCTGCAAAGGGAGGGTATATCCACAATCTTATAACCCCTAACCGGATCCTCCCCAATGAAAAGGTCCTTCTCCTCGGCTAACCTGTTAACCTCAACCAGATTCCCACCTAACTCCTCGGCAAGCTTATGGGAGATGCTCGTCTTACCCACCCCAGGAGTCCCCGTAATACATATAATAGAGTCCATCTTCATCCCAGTTTTTCCATGATGAGCTCAGCCACCCTCCTACCTGAAAGTAACATCCCCCCAAAGATCGGTCCCATCCTATGCGAACCATGAACAGCATTACTCGCCATACCAGCCACGAAAAGGTTAGGATAAACCTCACGGGTATTCTCAAGGAGGCTAGCCTCGCCCTTATCAGCCCACATCGGCTTCTCACCCATGATCCTACCAGTTTCCGTCATTAACCTCGGGCCCATCTTATCCTCCACAACCTTTACTATCTCACAATCATGGCCTGTCGCATCTATAACAGCCCTTGACCTTATAGTTAAAGGGTCAATGTGTAAACCTGCCATTTCCACTGCAGCCCAGTTTATCACCAGGCCTGTTATCCTCTCATCTCTTATCATAACATCCTCAATACTTATCAGGTTAAAGATTTTAACACCGGCCTTGCAAGCCTTTGAACATATAGTGGAGGTGGCTTCTATGGAATCAGCCACATAGTAGCCATTTTCATGTTCCCTGCAGTCCACGCCAAATTCTCCCTCGAGGATCTCTCTCCCAGCCTCCTGGACCACTATCTTATTGAACATCATACCACCACCCCACATTCCACCACCAATCGAAAGCTTCCTTTCAAATAGGCTCACTTTAAACCCGGCCTTGGACAGGTAGTAGCCGGCTGCGAGTCCTGATGGTCCTCCACCACCAATAGCCACGTCAACATCAAGGTGGTCTACTAATTCATCCATGTATTCTTCTATTATAGCCTTTGAGATCTTTATATCATCTAGTTTCAATTTCCACACCCTATCTTCTTGTTATTATTGTTATAAGATCCCCATCCTCTAGGGTATGGTCCATTCCAACCTTCTGTCCTTGGAATTTCACAGAGTTCCCCCATACCCTTGCATAGCGGAACTTCTTTATGAAGTCCCTGTGGAGTTTTCCACATACATCCCTTACCCCTGATCCCCTCCTGATTATGAGGGGCTCATCATAATCTGGTTCACCATGCTGGGGTTTCAAGTAAACCCTTATAAGGTTGAGTTTCTCAAATATCTTCTCCTTAACTTCCCTGATATTAATATTCTCCTTGGCTGATATAAAAATGGATCCTGGAACATCATCTTGGAGTCCCCTAGTGTACTCATCGTCTACAAGATCAATTTTATTAAAGACAGTCAGGGTGGGTATGTATACCCTGTTACCCTCTATAACATCTATAAACTGGTCTATCGTCGCATCATCCCTTAAGATCACACCAGCATTGTGTATCCCATATTCGTTGAGTATTGACCTTATTATCCTCTCGTTAAGGTGAGTTGCCTGTATTGTGGCCGAAACTTGGATACCCCCCCTTTTTTTCCTTCTCACTTTAATGTCTGGGGGTTTTTCATCAGGTCTTATACCAACATTCCTCAACTCCTCTAGTATAATCCTCCTTTGCTGGGGGTCTAGGACGTCTATTATCATTACTATGAGGTCCGCGTTCCTTGCAACTGATAATACATCCCTCCCCCTACCCCTACCCTTCGAAGCCCCTGGTATTATCCCTGGGATATCCAACACTTGGATCCTAGCACCTTTATATTCCATGATAGCCGGTATAACATCTAATGTGGTGAATTGGTATTCTCCAACCCTGGCCTGGGCGTTCGTTATAAGGTTAAGGAGGGTGGATTTTCCCACTGAGGGGAAACCCACAAGGACTATGGTAACATCACCCGACTTTTTAACATGGAAACCCTTACCCTTCCTCGCAGTCCTTGAAACAGCCTCCTCCCTCAACCTGGACAATTTAGCCTTCAGTTTACCTATATGATGTGCTGTGGCCTTATTGTAGGGTGTTCTCCTGATCTCCTCCTCGATTTCTCTTATTTTTTCTTCTATGTCCATGGCTATCACTAAAATTTTTATATAAAGTCCACTTATAGTATTGATATTAGGTGTTTTTTATGAAAGTGAAGGATGTTATGGTTAAAGATGTGGAAACACTTGATATTAACAGTAACCTTGAGGATGTTTTAAGGAATTTTGTTGAAAAGGGACATGGGAGCGCTGTCGTGACAAAGGATAACGTGAAGGTTGGGATAGTGACAACATGGGATGTTCTAGAGGCCATAGCCGAAGGCGACGACCTAAGTGAAGTGAAAGTATGGGAGGTTATGGAGAGGGATCTTGTCACAATATCCCCAGAGGCTAGTATCAGAGAAGCAGCGGCTAAAATGGTTACCAATGTAGTCTGGAGGCTCCTAGTAGAAGAGGAGGATGAGATTATCGGGATGGTGAGCGCCACTGACATCCTACGGGCTAAAATGGCGAAAAGATATTAAGCTCTCGTCCACACTAGAACACCAGGCTCCTGGTGGAGTAACTTGAAGGACGTCTGGTTAAAACCGCCCAAGAGGAAAAGTTTTGTGAACATAGAATCCTCAAGTTTCTTATCCATTATAACAGTCATATATGAATCTTCACTCCCAACCACAAGCAAACCAAAGGGACTATTCTCATCCACTATCTCATTCTTAACTAGTTGATTGCCCTCAATCAATATTAACCTGTGGGGTTTTATCTTCTCGGAAGTGCCATTAGCACCCATTAATACTATGGTCGCGTTAGTCTCATTAGCCATCTTCTCTATTAAAACACCCACCATCCCCGAAGGATCATTCACAGTCACAATCCTCGTCACATTACCAGCAACCTCCGGTTTCGAAGCCACCAGGGAAGTATAATAAGCATAATGTTCACCCTCCTTCTTGTCAAAATCCCAACTTCCAAAGTAACTCCACCATGCAGCCTTAGCCAGCATATCAGAACTTAATATGAGGACAAAGGGCTTCTTCTTATCAGGATGCGAATACTTTAACACATTATCAGCCTGAGCCCCCGTCAACTTATACTTGTTTATCATAACCTCCCTAGCATCATCCCTAGGAAGTCCCAAGGTCTCTGTAAGTATCTTAACAGACAATGAACTATTATGGGTGTAATTATCAAGTGTATTATATGCCATATCCCCACTCGTTGACAACATCGTAAGTATACCAAGGGACAACGACTCGTTATCAGTTAAAAGAGCCTTACCAATCCAATAAGCCCTCGGAGTATTCTGCGAACCCCCATCAAACGTCACCGGCCTGTCAGCGGCAACGGCAAAAAGGTGTCCGAAGTCCCACCAGGACATTACCACAGTATCCCTACTAGTATTATTCTTTATCCATGTTAGGGAATTCCACATCCCATCATCAGTCCCGGGGACCACCGATGAAGTCAGGGCATGAGCCCCGCTTACAGGCGCAGAGACTATAGCCAATGTGACAAGTATCATCATAGAAGTGGCCCTAAATTTTTCATTATTTATCGATAATACTATGAGTATTGCTATTATCCCCACTAATATCTTGGCTATCACAGAAACCTGGAACGGGTAAATCAGAAGTATTCCTGCTATGAATGCCACGATGGCAATGGATGTTCTGCTCTTAAGATTATCCCTAAGGTACTCTACAAAGTATCCTGTGAATATCCCAGCTGATATCCCTAATGGTATGGCGAATAATGACAAGAACCTGAAACCCTTCGTAACCGCGTATCCGGTTAATAGGAGCCATACGCATATTAATGATAGGTAGGATAGATATTCTCCCCTTTTCTCCTCAATATTAGGAATCCTCCGATACTTGATGAACTTGCTCTTTTTACCGGCCCGTTTACCCCTCTTTTTCACCTCCACTCTAGGCGCTTCTAATGATCTTATCCTCCATATGAGCGCCCCCACACCGAGTAATCCGCAGAGGAATGGTAATAGTCCGCCAACCCCCCCAAGTACTGACACCTGGTTGGGTAAGAACGGATTGCCCTCCAGGAAACTTGGCACTTGTAATTCAGAAACTGAAACATAAACATTAGGATAGGCTGTGGTCTGGGCGGTGGCTTGCAACTGAACACCCGAGAAGAGTCCGGAAATTGAACCTATGAGTGCTGGGAATCCCCTCAGGAGCCCGAGGAGGAGTCCTCCTATGATTATAAGGAGTAGGAACATTGAAAGTTCCCTTTGATTAACCAACCATTCAATCCTGCTCTTATAAGTTTCCCTCTCCACGCCCATAAGATGTCTTAGGATGAAATAGACTATTATGAAAGCTCCTATAAGTGCAACATAGAATATGTAGCCCACCCATGCCATTGAAAAGAGGAGGATCGATATGATAGCCCCTACTAGGAATGTTAATCTTCTTTTAAGAGTATCAGCGTTTATACTCTCCACAAACAACCATACGAATAATAACGGTAATATCATGTTAAACATGTCAGTGTCAAAGAAGCCAGCATAGGTGTGTGATACATATACCGGTGTAAGTCCTATTATGATCGCCGCAGCTATCCCACCATAATCATTGCTTATCCTCCTCGTGAAAAGATAAGCTGGTATTACACATAATGAGCCTATGACCGCCCCTATCCAATAGGCGACGACAGTGAGGGGATAATCACCAAAAATGTTAACAATACGATAGGCAAAACTTGTAACATATACTATAAGTGGGGGATAATCCACGGGCCTCCCAGGGGGATAATATGAGTGGAGATCCCAGTCTTCTCCATTAACCTTTGTATCGCCTAGCATGCCCTTATTTAGGTAGTTCATTGTCAGCCTATAATTATAGTAGGAGTCCATTTCACTGAAATATGGGAGACCGCTCTGATCCTTATAGAATTGTTTAGAATCCTTAGGGACCCCGCCTATATTATAGGCCTCCGCCCTGATCGCGAATGCTAATATGAACAAGACTATGATGATTATTAAAGGTTTGATCTTCTCTAGTTTCATGGTGGATCTTCACAATATTTTTTCGCTGGATATGATTATCTTACCATCTATAAATATTTTATCCTTTTCCCTTAACCTCCTCCAGTGAGGCTGTGAAACGACACTTTGGGAACCCTTTACAGCCTATAAATTCACCATATCTCCCTGAACGTTTCACGAGGTCGTTTCCACACTCCGGGCACTTCCCAACAACCTCCATTTTCCCATTTTCACCCTTGCCACACTTTGGGTCCAGGCACGCCCTCTGCCGGGGCCTGCCATAGGATATCAGGGGGAGGCCGCATTTTTCGCATTTGCTTTTCAGTATACGAGCGCCCTTAGGTAGGGGGTATACTATCCTACATTCTGGGAAGCTTGAACAGCCCACAAAACTGCTCTTGGTCTTACCAGAATATCTTATCAGCAGGTTTCCTCCACATTCTGGACATTCACCTACTATGCGCCCCTTCTGGTAGGCCTTGTAGAGGTGTTTTCCTATTTCCTCTTTATTATTTTCTATCTCCTCTATTATTGATATGATCTCCTCTTCGGCCTTTTTGATAACCTTATCCTTTGATGTTTTCCCTTTCATTATCTTTTTGAGCTCTTCTTCGAATTGTCTTGTGAGTTCCTCACTGGTTATCTTTTCACAGTACCTTTTGAGGGTGTCTATTATATTTTCTCCAAGTGGCGTTACCCGGATCTTTTTCCCCTCAATATATTTACGATCATATAATATTGAGATTATATCCGCCCTTGTTGACTTGGTCCCAAGACCCCTCTTCTCCATCTCTTTTATGAGGGAAGCTTCATTATATCTTGCTGGCGGTTTTGTCTCATTTTCTTCTGCTATTATCTCCTTGACTGGGACTTTTTCCCCCTCTTCGAATTCTGGGAATTTTTCATCTTCTATTTTCTGGTAGGGGTATTGTTCCATCCAACCCTTCTTCGCAACCCTCTTTCTTGAAAATTTAAAAATTTCCCCGCCTATATTCAGTTTTGTATTCATTGATTCTATGAGGGCTTTTCCACCGAATGCGCTTATGAACCGGTATACTATCAGTTCATAGACTTTCCTTTCATATTTTCCCAATTTTTCAGGTAGTAGTCCTGTGGGGTGGATTGCCGGGTGCGCCTCATCCTCTTTTTCGCCCTCATATGGTTTTAGAGGCCTTTCTAACTTCGCTATTTTCTCATGGAACCGCGGATCCTCTGAGAGTCCCTTGAGGATCTTCTCATAGCCTATGGTTTTTGGAAGCTTCTGGGATGATGTCCTCGGATAGGAAATATAACCTTCAAGGTAGAGGTTTTGGGCGATGCTCTGGGTCCTCTTCGGGCTTAAACCGAACACCTTGTATGCCTCCGCTTGAAGACCCCCAAGATTGAAGGGTGCTGGGGGCATCCGAGTTATCATGTTTATTTTAACCTCTTCTACAATGGCATCCTTCCCCTTACATGTTCCCAGCACACCTTCAACTTCATTTTCCTGGAATATCCTACCCCTCTGGTTTAATGCTATTATACCATCCTCTAGGATGGCTTTTATGACCCAGTAGGGTTCTGGTTTGAATTTTCGGATGGCCTTCTCCCTATCCACTAATATAGAAAGAGCAGGGGTTTGAACTCTCCCAGCTGAAAGTTTTATGAACCTGTTAGTCGATTCTTTAACCGATCTCATTAACGAACGGGAAATATTAACTCCAAAGATGAAATCCAACACGTGCCTGGCTATCCCACTGTCCACCTGGCCATAATCGAGTTCTATAGGGTTCTCATAGGCTTTTATGATATCATTCTTTGTTAGTGTGGAGAATTTCATCCTCAAAGTCTTCTGGAGGGCCTCTTCCCCGCAGATGTGTTTGAGGACATTATAGCCTATGAGAGTCCCCTCTATGTCATAATCACAAGCATGAAAGTATTTATCAGCATTTTTAGCCAAGCTATCAATAGCATCTATATAATTCTTGATATAACGTTTCTTTTTATCAACTTCAGGTACCGGAGCCCACTCAAGGTCGAAAAATAGTTCATCACTGGGATTTTTCGGCTTTAGGGTGTAAAGGTGGCCTACCGCTGGTATGATTATGGTTCTTTTATCTTCTCCCTGATATTCCCAATAGTATGTTTTCTTATATTTCTTCTTTTTTGCCTTTGGGAATAATGCCTTAGCTATTTTTTCTGATGAGCGTGGTTTTTCACATATAATGACTTCGTCCATGATGATCACGTTCTACATCTAGGAATCCTTGACACGCACTCTCCATGGGGGTACCCCTGAAGATTCCCAGTTCGAGATCCTCCTAGCGAGTTTGGACTATACCCTCTGGGATTATACCCCCCAAAGGCTCGTTTTCCTCATCCCCAGGGGACCATTGGTAATCGGCGTTCAATTCTACTCCATGAACCTTTATCCAATAATTTTGAAAGGCTTGCTATCTTAACATTGGTCAAGTATCTGTTAATTACCGTCCCCCACTTTTAGGTTATATGAATCTTCTAGGTTTGGTTACTAAATAAACCTTGGCTTCCTCTCCAATTTTATTAGTCTCCTGGAAATTCGAGCTTTGATCCTTGCTTTCTTAACCCTGATTGTCTTTCACCATGATGCTATTTTTTCCCTTTGAGAATCTTTCGACCAAAATAGGAAAAGATAATCTCCTCTTTTTTTGTAGTTCAGGAACTACTTATTTTATGATCATGAACTTGGAATGCTTGGATACGCTAGAGATGAGCATGCTCAAAAGCTATGGTGTGTGGGTCTAAATTTACCTCCATGTCAAAGTTTCCCCTGCAACTACAAAATATATTTTAATGTTTAAATATTTTTCGACAAAATGTTAAGGTTTTGCAATCTTCCATGTTACTCTTGTAATCTTCTTTTTTTGTCGAATTTTACTCTGGCAGATGAAAGTCCCCCTACTTTCCCCCATTTCATTATACTATCTTGTATCTTTGTAGGAGTAATAGCTCGTCTTTTGTGAGCTTTTTACCATCCTTGAATAATTTGTATATTTTTTCTGCCTTTTTCTTTTCCAGCATCCTCCTTTTGTGGGTTTTGGCCGTGTCCACCCTATCCATCCTTGATCTGATCCTCTTTATTTCAATGTTCGCTTGTTTTATCTTTTTTATGATCTTTTTTGACTCTTCATGTTTCTTTGATGCTAGTTTCATGAATTTCACGAACTCTTTATGGGCTTCATCTGCCCTGGCCCTTATCCTGTCTGTTTTCTGGAATTGTTCTATCATCTTTTCATGGTATTCCTGGGCTTCTTTGGAGAGTCCGACAACATTTTCATGGTATTTTTCTGATAATTTTTTAAGTTCAAGGGCTTTCTTTTGTGTTTTTTCATCTTCTTGTATTTTTGCCAGTTCTCTTCTGAGGTCGTTTGCCCTGTTGACTAGTTCGTTTTCTTTTTTCATGTCTAGGACTTGTGTCTCTATTATCTTATCGATTTTTTTGATCTCATTCTCCAATTTTAAACGTTTTCTCCCAGTGGGTGACCATTTTAACTTGCGGATCTTCTTATTGGTTTCTTCTCTGAGTCTTTTGTTCTCTTCAACCATCTTATTTATTTCATTTCTCTTATCCCTGAATTCGAGGGCTAAATCCAGGTTTTCCTTAGCTTTCTTGTTGAGTTCGTCTCGGAGCTCTTTTTTTTCTTTAGCCTTCCTGTTGAATTCGTCCCTTTCCTCTAGTGTGGCTGAAAGTTTATCCTTGTATTCCCTTTTTTTGTCGAGGACTTCCTCGAGGCTTGCCTCATCGGCTTCTTCAAGTTCTTCTATGAAGGGTATTATCTCCTTGAGGTCCTTTTTCTCTACTATGGCATCTGCTTTTTCTTTGACTATTGGCTTGGCATTGAATGCTATGCCTAACTTGGCAGATTCTATCATGGATATGTCATTAGCACCATCACCTACAGCGACGCACTCATCAAAACTGAAACCTTCCTCTTCTAATAGTTCCTGTAGGATCTCATATTTCGTCTTTTCTACAAGGGGTCCGGTAACTTTCCCTGTTAAAAGACCATTTTTGTGGTGTAGTTTGTTACAGATTATATAATCTAGGTTCAATCTTTTACCTATTATATTCGCTACAATATCAAAGCTGCCTGTTATTGTGGCGATCTTGTAGCCTTTCTCCTTGAGCTCTTGGATGGTTTCCTCGGCGCCTTTCATCAGTGGGAGTTTATGGGCCAATTTTTTTATATCATCCACTTTGGCTCCTTTGAGTAGTTTCACCCTTTCTTCTATTGATTCTTTGAAGTCCATTTCCCCTTCCATGGCCCTTTTTGTGAGTTCCATTATCTTTTTCTCAACTCCCACTAGTTTTCCGATTTCATCTATGGCTTCCGCGTCTATTATAACATTATCAAGGTCGAAGACTACAAGTTTAATCAATAATATCACCATTAAATAAGATCCAACTCAGCGAGGCGGGCTTTTGTCCTTTCAACGCCAAGCTTAGCATCCTCAGCACTCTTAGCCCCTGTGCAGACAACTTTACCGGATCCGAAGAGTAAAAGGACAACCTTAGGATCATCCAGACGGTATACGAGTCCCGGGAACTGTTCAGGTTCGTATTCGGTGTTTTCAAGGCCAAGGGTCACGGCTTCTAGGTTGAGTGGTTTTCCCAGGTTGGCTGAGGCTACTATGTTCTGTATTTTGATCTCGAAATCCTCTGGGATTTCAGGATCCATTGTCCTCATTTTATCTACTGTTATCTTTATGGCCCTTTTGGAATCTTCGATTGATTTTGCACCGGTACATACTAGTTTACCTGAGCCGAATATTAGGGCTGCTGTCTTCGGATTCTTCAACTTATATACGAGTCCCGGGAACTGTTCTCGGTTAAAATCAACGTTTTTAAGCGCTTTTGACACTCTTGTGAGGTCTATGGATTTTCCAAGGGTTGCAGAGGCTACTATATTCTCTATTTTAATATCTATATCATTCAATTATTATACCTCCCTGTGAAGTTGAAAGTATACATTGGACTCTTATAAACGCTAAATTATATAATATTATAAGTACTAAAAATTGATTACTACCAAATCCCAATTTTTTATTATATCCTCTGATTTAAAATTTTTCAAACAAATCCATGAAAGATTATAATAATATATAAAATATCCCATAAACTAATAAAAAAATCACATGAAGGACTGGTGAACATCCTTGATAGAAGTGGAAGTAAAAGCCAAAACAGACCCCACCATAAAAGAGAAACTCGAATCCATCGGAGCCCGGAAGATCAGAACAGAAAAACAAGAAGACATATACTTCAACGCACCCCACAAAGACTTCAAAATCACAGACGAAGCCCTAAGGATAAGAAAAACGCCAACGAAAGCCCTCCTAACATACAAAGGACCTAAAATAGATGAAAAAAGCAAAACCCGACAAGAAATAGAAACAGAAATCCCAAACCCCAAGAAGATGACAAGAATACTAGAATCTCTAGGATTCAAAAAAGCACACAAAGTAGTGAAAGAAAGAGAAATATACCAACTAGACGATTTCAAAGCCACAATAGATAAAGTCAAAGGCCTTGGAACCTACATCGAAATAGAAAAAGATATAAAAGAAAATGAAGACTATGCTGAAATACTCAACAAAATCTACAAAATCTACAAAAAACTAGGAATCCAAAAAGGATTCCAAAGAAAATCATACCTCGAACTACTCCTAGAATGATACCCCACACACATAAGGATCTAGGTGATCATTTGAAATACTTCGTAAGCCCCTTCAACAAAAAAATAAAATTAAAATTCCCAGAAAAAATCACAATCTATGACACCACCCTAAGAGACGGAGAACAGACACCAGGAGTCTGCCTAGGAACAAAAGAAAAACTAGCAATAGCAAGAAAACTCGACGAACTAGGAATACACCAAATAGAAGCGGGCTTCCCAGTAGTCTCCGAAGAAGAAAGAAGATCGGTTAAAAAGATCGCGAATGAAGGCCTAAACGCCGAGATACTCGCATTATCGCGTACAAAAAAAGAAGACATAGAAACGGCCATAGACTGCGACGTAGACGGGATAATCACCTTCATAGCCACATCAGACCTACACCTCAAACACAAACTAAAACTAACAAAAGAACAAGCACTAAACATCTGCATGAAATCACTAGAATACGCCAAAGACCATGGAATATTCGTAGCATTCTCAGCCGAGGACGCCACAAGAACCGACCTAGACTTCCTGAAAAAAATCTATAAAAAAGCCGAAGACTACGGAGCCGACCGAATCCACATAGCAGACACAGTAGGCGCCATCACACCCCAGGGCATGCAATTCCTCGTAAAAGAACTCAAAAAATTCCTCAACACCGAAATAGCACTACACTGCCACAACGACTTCGGACTCGCAGTCGCGAACTCGATCACCGGCCTACTAGCCGGAGCAGATGCAATATCCACCACAGTCAACGGGATAGGTGAAAGAGCAGGGAACACACCCCTAGAAGAACTAATAATGGCCCTCCTAATCCTATATGGAATAGGCCTAGGATTCAACATAAAAGTACTCTGCGAACTATCCAAACTCGTGGAAAAATACACACACATGAAAGTCCCAGAAAACAAACCAATAGTAGGAAAAAACGTCTTCAGACACGAATCAGGAATACACGTAGACGCAGTCCTAGAAGAACCACTAACATATGAACCATTCCTACCCGAACTTATAGGACACAAAAGAAAGATAGTCCTAGGCAAACACTCAGGATGCAGAGCAGTTAAAGCAAAACTCAAAGAATACGGGATAGAAGTAACACGAGACGAACTCTGCAAAATAGTGGAAGAAGTTAAAAAAGCCCGAGAAAAAGGAAGATTCATAAATGATAAACTATTTAAAGAAATCATAAGTTCCGTAAAAGGACCAGTAGACATGTAGTGATCCCCCATGAACATAACCGAAAAAATACTAGCCAAAGCCGCGGGTAAAAAAGAAGTACAAGCCGGCGAAATCATCCAAGTCAACGTCGACCTTGCAATGACACACGACGGTACAAGCCCGCCCACAATCCAAACCTTCAAAAAAATAGCCGAAAAAACAGGACAAAAAAGAGTGTGGAACCCGAAAAAGATAGTAATAGTCTACGACCACAACATACCACCAAACAACATCGGAGCGGCTGAATTCCAAAAGATAACACGAGAATTCGCAAAAGAACAGAAAATAGAAAACATCTTCAAACACGGAGAAGGCATATGCCACCAAGTACTCCCAGAAAAAGGATTCATAAAACCTGGAACCGTCATAATAGGAGCCGACTCACACACATGCACCTACGGGGCATTCGGAGCATTCGCCACTGGAATGGGCGCCACTGACATGGCCATGATATTCGCCACCGGCAAAACATGGCTAAGAGTCCCAGAGTCGATGAAAATAGAAGTCGAGGGCAGATTCCAAGAAAATGTAACAGCCAAAGACCTCATATTACACATCATAGGAAAACTCGGAGTCGACGGGGCAACCTACAAATCCATCGAATTCACAGGAGAAACCATTAAAGGACTCAGCGTCCCGGAGAGAATGACCATCTGCAACATGACAGTAGAAATGGGGGCCAAAAACGGGATAATAGAACCCAACAAGGCCACCATAGAATACCTTAAAAAAAGACTCCCCAACGGGAAATTCAAAATCTACACACCAGATCCCAATCATGATTACCACGAAGAATTCTACTTTAACATAGACGATCTTGAACCACAAATAGCATGTCCAAACTCAGTTGACAACGTCAAAGATGCCAAAAGTGTCCTCGGGACGCATATAGATGAAGCATTCCTAGGTTCTTGCACAAATGGGAGATTCAAAGACCTTAAAATGGCGGCGGAGATACTGAAAGATGAAAAAATACACGAGGACGTGAGGATGATAATAGTCCCAGCATCCTCAGAAATCTACCTTAAAGCCCTGAAAAAAGGCCTAATAAAAATCTTCATAGACGCGGGGGCAATAGTATGCAACCCAGGCTGCGGCCCATGCCTCGGAGCCCACATGGGAGTCCTAGGCCCCGGAGAAGTTTGCATATCCACCAGTAACAGGAACTTCCAAGGGCGCATGGGAGACCCCAAATCAAAAGTCTACCTCGCAAACCCCATAATAGTAGCCCAGTCAGCCATCAAAGGCGAAATATCCATACCAGAATAATAGAAGGGGATATGGAATGGATATAGATGTTGTGGAGGAAATCAAAAGACTTGAAAGAGTAATAGGCCCTCTTTCAAACACCCAAAAGATACTACTAGCAACAGATGGTTCAGTTACAAGAATACTCGACGTCATATTCGGGAAAGTGAATATAAAAACCCTAGTACAAGAGTTTAGAGAAGCCAGCGAAGAAATCGCTGAAAAACTTGACATAGCCGCTGGAGAAAAAATAAACTACAGAATAGTCTTAATTGGTAACAAAGAACCCCTCATACACGCGATATCATACATCCCCCTCGCAAGATTAAACAACGATTTTAAAGAAGATCTGATAAGGGCAGACATACCAATCGGGAAAATACTCCGCAAACATAACATCGAATCAAGAAGAGAAGTGGAAAAAATAGACATCCAAGAACCTACAAGAGAACTCAAAAAAATATTCAACACCGACTCATTAATGTTAACACGCACATACAACATCATACACAAAGACAAAATCCTAATAAGGATAAAAGAAACATTCCCCATCACATACTTCAAAAAATAGGATTTTTGAAACCCTTGAGGTTATAAATATGGGTGTTAAACTCAAGGATATAATATACGCCTCTAAGATAAAAATCGAGGACTTGAATGGGCGCATTATAGCAATCGACGCCCCAAACACCATATACCAGTTCCTCTCCAGTATAAGGCAGAAGGATGGAACACCCCTAATGGACAGAAAAGGCAGAATAACATCACATCTCAGCGGCATACTCTACAGAACCTCAGCAATCATAGAAAAGGGCATAAAAGTAGTCTACGTATTCGATGGTAAAAGCCCACATTTAAAAATGGAAACAATCACAAAAAGGAAATCTGTAAGAGTTGAAGCCGAAAAAAAATGGAAGGAAGCCCTCAGAGAAGGAGAAATCGAAGAAGCCAGAAAATATGCTGTAAGATCCGCCAGGATATCCCCTGAGATAATATCCACTTCAAAAAAACTTCTAGACCTGATGGGAGTCCCATTCGTTGAAGCACCAGCAGAAGGCGAAGCCCAAGCATCCCACATCGTCCAGAAAGGTGACGCATGGGCGGTCGCCTCACAAGACTACGACTGCCTATTATTCGGGGCTCCACGAATCATCAGAAACCTCGCCGTCACCGGCAGAGCACACGAACTAGAACTCCTAGAATTAGAAACAATCCTGAAAAAATTAAAGATCACCAGAGAACAATTAGTCGACATGGCACTACTCATAGGCACAGACTTCAACAAGGGAATAAAAGGGATAGGACCAAAAAGCGCCCTCAAACTGATAAAAGAAAAAGGTAACATCTACAATGTACTAGAAGATCTAGGCGAAGAATTAGACGAAGAACCCGAAACTTTAAGGGAAATTTTCCTCAACCCAGAGGTTACAGACGACTACAAGCTCTCATGGAAGAGCCCCGACAAGGAGGGTATTATAGAATTCCTCTGCCACGAGCACGGATTCTCAGAAGAAAGAGTGCGAAATGCCATAAAGAAAATGCAAGTTGAAAAATCTATCCAGAAAAGTTTGACAGACTGGTTCTAACCGATTCCACCCCAAGCCTATAATAGAAGCCCCTACCAATAGAATACCTGATAAGCCTCCTATAGGATGGGTGCGCCTGGAGAGTATCCGAATCGCCTATAATCACAAGTTTTCTCCTCGCCCTTGTAAGTGAAACATTAAGACGTCTTAAATCACTGAGAAAGCCTATTCTACCCTCCTTGTTACTCCTCACCATGGATATTATTATAATCTCCTTTTCACGACCCTGATAACCATCAACAGTGTTAACCTCCACCTTAGCATGAGACGATATAAGATCCACCTGATCATCATAGGGTGTTATAATACCAATATCAGAAGGTTTAACACCCCTTCTAATAAAAAAATTAGATACTATAACCGCAAGATCAGCCTCTAACTGATTCTGGAGCGAAGGCGACCCCTTAACCCTCCTCTCAAACTTGCCCTCCATATCAGCGGTGTCAATGAAAAGCAGAGGCTTCCCAGGGTCTAGAAGTTCCCTTCCAAGCTCCCACCCACAACTAGTATCATCTACAAGATCCTCTATAGTGAAATCCTCTAGGCCAGGCGCTGCCTTTATTCTATTATCATAAAACTCCATGTTAGGGAATTCCATCAACTGAGGGTTCATACGATACTGAACATCCAACATGTACGCCTTGTACGGGTACAATCTTATCAATTCTTCAAATAGCGTCTTCTCCAATTCAACAGCATCCTGATTCAAAATAGTTGGAGGCAACTGTTTATGATCACCCGCCAAGACGAATCTTCCACCACGCGAAAGGGGGATGAGAATACTCGGTATAGTGGCCTGGGAAGCCTCATCCACCACTATAAGATCGAAACTGACACCATCAAGGTATTCAAGGGCTGCTGATGAATTAGTTGAAAGTATAACAGGGGTCTCCTCTAGTATATCTGCCACTATATTATTTTCTATATCCTCCATCATCTGGTATAATCTATCTATCCTCCTGTTGGCTTTTATCCATTTTGCCATTGAAATCATGACATTTGGTGATATTCCCCTGCTACCCCTCCTTTTCATAGCATTTGCCAGTATCTGACGGTCGCTTAAACCCCTCCTAAGGGCTGGTGTGGGCTTATGATATTTCTCCCTTTCCCCTATCACCTCTTGGACTTTTTCCTCCAGTTCAGAGATCTTCTCATAATCTGGATGATTCTCCACCTTATAGGCTAGGCTTTTTTCTATGTTTTCCCTTGAAACCCTCTGTGGATGTCCAAGTCTCACACATTCAACTTTCCCATCCAATCCCTCTAGGATATTGTCCACGGCCATGTTACTCTCCGCTGTTACGAGCAATTTCCCACCTCTTTTAACCTCCTGGAGTATGAGTTCGATGAGTGTTCTTGTCTTACCCGTGCCAAAGGGGCCGTGGATCAGGAAAAAATCCTTAGAGGCTAATGCCCTTGATATCGCCTCCCTCTGGGAGTTGTTAAGATTCTCATCTTCTAATTCGAATTCCACCCTCCTAACCTTTGTGGGCTTCCTCTTCCCTAGGAGGAACTCTAATACATTATAAGTGTTCCTGTTAAGTTTTTTCAGATTATCCTCCATCCGTTGGAATGTGATGTCATTAGCATATAAGTCGATTCTAACATTTTTCAAAGCCCACCTTGGCACCCTTTCCAGGGCCACGATTATGAATCTGCCACCCTTCTGGGCCACGGTACCTGTAAGGTCGCTTCTAAGCGGGTTACCCCTACTTATAAGTACAAGATCCCCGACGCTTATCTCGGTTTCGATGGGTTTTTTCCTACCATACTTGACCAGGGTGAATCCAAGTTCCCTGCCAAGGACCTTCCCATCAAGGTTGTTAATAGCCCTACCTATCTTTTCACGCTTTGAAGCCGATAAACGCCTTATCTCCGAGATCATGGCCTCGATCTCGGCTTTTCTCTCCATTTCCACAAGTTCTAATAATCTTTTCACATATTCTTTGACTTTGATCTGCAAACCCCCCACACGCACTTAGAATGGTGGATAATCTCCGAAAAATTCTATAGCATATCTTCTTGCAGTTTCAACCTGTTCAGGGTATCTTTTTGCAAGTTTTTCCTCCAACTCTGGACGGTCTTTTATCGAAGCTATGACCTTTAAAATATTGGTATAGGTTTCAAGGGCTTCAGTGTCTATTTTATCGTGGATGCATGGCATTTCAAGGGTGATGCAAACATCAGCCCGTTTAAAAAAGCTAGTCCTTATATGAGGGGATACCGAGCCTATTAGAACACCATTTTCCAATTCAATAAGGGGCGGTACCCCCATCTTCCTTTTACGATCCGGGTCTATAAGTCCCCTATAATCCTTGTAACAGTGTGCTTCAACATAAATGGATGGCCTATAATATTCTATTAATGAGATTATCTCCCTTCCCTGTCTTGTATTATAATATGACCTTTCCAATGTGCTGAGGTAAAATGTCGGATCGCAATTATAGATTATAAGTTTACCATCCTTCACATCCTCAAAACTCAATAGCCTGAGGGCTTTTATTGTTGTAAGACCCTCCCTTCCATGCAAGCCCCCTACAAATAATCTTCTCGGCTCATCCCCCTTTTCTATCAGCCTGAAGAAACTCATGTCCCTTCCTGCCAATTACTCAAATATTCCACTTGTCTAGGTGTTAATTCATCTATCTCTATATTCATAGATTCTAGTTTCAACCTTGCAACCTTCAAATCGATCTCATCAGGGGATTTATAAACCCCAGGTTCATAATCCACGCTTAGAAGATGTTGCGCAGAAAGTGCCTGGAGTGAAAAACTCATATCCATTATCTCCGCAGGGTGTCCCTGTCCCCTAGTAGATGCCAGGTTAACTAATCTACCCTCAGCAAGGAGATACAACCTTCTACCATCCTCCAATATGAACTCTTCAATATCCTCTCTAATAATCCTATTATTAACCGAGAGGCTCAGAAGATCATCACGGTTTATCTCCACATTAAAATGGCCGGCATTAGCCATTATACAACCATCCTTCATCTTCTTAAAATCCTCCAGGGAGACAACATCAATATTCCCAGTGGCTGTTATAAGTATATCAGCATGTCTAACAGCCTCATTAACCTTCATAACCCTGAAACCATCCATCCTAGCCTCAAGGGCCCTTATAGGATCCACCTCAGTTATGATAACGTTAGCCCCGAGACCATCAGCTCTCATAGCGATGCCACGACCACACCACCCATAACCACAAATGACAACAGTCTTACCAGCTATTAACATGTTGGTTGCGCCCATTATAGAATCAAGTGTCGACTGGCCAGTACCATACCTATTATCGAAAAGATACTTTGTATAAGCGTCATTAACAGCCATAACAGGGAATCGTAGCGCACCATCCTCTGCCATGGCCCTGAGACGGTGTATGCCAGTAGTGGTCTCTTCACACGCCCCCCTTATCTTATCCAATATTTCAGGCCTTTCTCTATGGGCGAGGAATATCATATCAGCTCCATCATCTATTAGGATGTCTGGTTCATGGTCGAGTACGCGATGAATATTCTCATAATATTCCTGTGTTGTTTCACCACGCCAACCATAAATGTTGAGGCCGAGGGATGCTCCTGCCGCCGCAGCATCGTCTTGGGTTGAAAGTGGATTGCAGCCTGTCATCGCGACTTCAGCCCCTCCAGCCATTAAAGTTAATCCAAGGTTGATGGTTTTTGGCTCCAAGTGCAAACATGAGGCTATTGTAATCCCCTTGAATGGTTTTTTTTCTTCGAATTCTCTTTTTATATGTTCAAGGACTGGCATGTGCCTTTGAACCCATTCTATTTTCTCCTCCCCCTGGGGGGCTAATGAAATGTCCCTTACATTATATGGCATAGGAATCCCTTCTCTTACAAAAAAAGGTAATTTTTTTAGAGGTATTGGACTTGCTCCTCCATCATGGTTGACTTCGGTTTTATTTTTTTCATGGCCTCTTTAAAGTTTTTCATTGGAACTTCCTTTGCGTTCATGTCTTGTCTGAGTGTTAGCATGGCCGCTTCTCTGCAGATTGCTTCGATGTCAGCGCCAACATAACCTTCTGTCATCTCAGCCAGCTTCTCTAGGTCGACATCGTCTGCCAGTGGCATTTTCCTTGTGTGGACTTTGAATATTGCGAGTCTGGCTTCCTTGTCCGGATCTTCAACCTTCACGTGCCTGTCGAATCTTCCAGGTCTTAGCAGGGCAGGGTCTAGGATGTCTGGCCTGTTTGTCGCCGCTATTACAACCACGTCTTGTAGTTCTTCTAGGCCGTCTATTTCTGTTAATAGTTGGTTGACAACTCTCTGGGTTACTCCTGAGTCGGCTTCTGAGCCTGTTCTCCTGGATGCTATTGAGTCTATTTCATCGAAGAATATTATTGTCGGTGCTGTCTGCCTGGCCTTCCTGAATACTTCTCTCACGCCCTTTTCTGATTCGCCAACCCATTTTGAGAGCAGTTCAGGTCCTTTGACTGCTATGAAGTTGGCTTCGCTTTCGTTTGCCACCGCCTTTGCTAGGAGTGTTTTACCTGTTCCTGGTGATCCGTATAATAGTATGCCCTTTGGTGGTTTTATGCCGAATTCTTTGAATTTTTCAGGATATTTAAGGGGCCATTCTACTGCTTCTCTGAGTTCCTGTTTTGCTTTTTCAAGTCCTCCAATGTCATCGTATGTTATGTTAGGTACTTGTACTAGTACTTCTCTGAGTGCTGATGGTTGTATGTCCTTTAGGGCGTTTTTGAAGTCCTCCTTGGTTACTATCATCTTTTTGAGGACTTCCTTTGGTATTTCCTCGTCGGCTTTTATTTCGGGTAGTATTCTTCTGAGCACTCTCATTGCAGCTTCTTTACAGAGTGATTCTAGGTCTGCGCCCACGAAACCGTGTGTTATCTCCGCCAATTCGTCTAGGTCGACGTCGTCTGCCAGTGGCATGCCCCTTGTGTGTATTTCTAGTATTTCTTTTCTTTCGTCTTTGTCTGGCACGCCTAATTCTATTTCTCTGTCAAATCTTCCAGGTCTTCTGAGGGCGGGGTCTAGTGCGTCTGGCCTGTTTGTGGCTCCGATGACCATGACCTGGCCCCTTGTTTTAAGACCATCTAGTAGTGTTAGGAGTTGTGCGACTATCCTCCTTTCAACTTCTCCTGTTACTTCCTCCCTTTTTGGTGCTATTGCGTCTATTTCGTCGATGAATATGATTGATGGGGCGTTTTCTTCTGCTTCTTCGAATATTTCTCTGAGTCTTTCTTCTGATCCTCCGACGTATTTGCTCATGATCTCGGGGCCGTTTATTGCTATGAAGTGTGCGTCGCTTTCGTTTGCAACCGCCTTTGCAAGGAGTGTTTTACCTGTTCCTGGCGGCCCGTACATTAGTATGCCCTTTGGTGGTGTTATTCCCAGTCTTTCGAAGAGTTCTGGCCTTTTTAGTGGGATTTCTATCATTTCCCTTACTTTTTTGACTTCTTCTTTCAGGCCTCCGATGTCTTCGTAGGTTACGTCTACGAGGTTTGTGACTCCTTCGAGTTTGCTTACGTCTACTGGTTGTGGTTGTATTTCGACGTCTGTCATGTCTGTGACTTTAACGACTCCGGAGGGTTTTGTTGATACTACTGCTAGTTTTATTTCTCCTAGTGGTGATATGTCCATGAAGTCTCGGAGTAGTTCGTCGAATAGGCTGCCTGTGGATATTTGTTGTCTTATCCCTGATACTATTATGTCTCCTTTTACGAGTACTCTGTTGAGGAATGCTGATTTTATATCTCCTCTTATTATGATTTGTTGTTCTACTGGTGCTAGCACGACTTTTTCGGCTTCTTTTACTTCTGCTCTTCTTACTGTTACTTCTTCTCCTATGGATGCTCGTGCGTTTTTACGTAGGTATCCGTCTATTCTTATGATTCCTAGGCCTATGTCTGATTGTGATGATGCAGCTGTGGCTGCTGTGAGCTTTTTTCCTTCTATTTCGATGATGTCACCGTCTTTGATGCCTAGTTCTTCCATTGCTTGGGGGTCGAGTCGGGCTATTCCCCTGCCGACATCTGCTTGTGATAATGCTTCGGCTACTTTGAGTTTTATTTCTTTTTTCTCCATTTTAGTCCACCTTATTTTATCTTATTATTTTTTTGTTATTTATTAAAATAGGGTTATCCTAATATTTTAGTAAACTTTTGTAACTATAATACAAATGTAGTTTATATTATATAAAGTTTTCGGTAACTTTATATATGAGGAGGTGGGGTGGTTATTATCTTATAATCGCGCCAAAACCCTCAAGCAAACCCCTAACCTTCTCATAAACCCCAGGATCAATAACCTCAAACCTAAAAGTTACACTCGCCATCCCCGAGGGTATCTGATCACCCCTATAAATATCAATTACATGAGCCTTCACAACACCATCCAAACCCTCAATAACCTCCCGTATAATCTCAGGATCACAACCTTCAGGGAACATAGCTGAAATATCATAAGTACGCCTAGGAAGATTCTCCACCTTCCAGTCCCAGAGCTCCTCCCTCCCCAAAACCCGAATATTCGACACCTTCAACTTTACACGCCTTTTACCAACCCTCAAAACGGCAAAATCGGGATCAACAGACTCCAAAACCCCAACATGAACATTACCAGAATAGATATGTTTAAGACCAACTTCTTTACCAATAGAATCCTTCAAAACATCCAATTCCCTATTCAAAGCAAAAATAGCCTTATCAGACCTTCCAAGGGAAGCTTCAACATCATCAAGGCTCTTAGCGGCGAAACTCATCCACCTAACAAAACTATCCCTATCCTCACGCCTTAAAAGATCCTCTAAACGTTCAACAGCCCCCATAAACTCCCCCCGCACCCTCTCACCATACCTATTATAAACTTGTATAGAATAAGCCAAATAAGGATTCTGCGAAACTATCCGGGCAATAGTATCAAGCATAAGATTATAAATAGGACTCGCAAACCGCCTAGACTCCCCCACATCAACACCCAAACCCCTAATAGTCAACGCAATACTAATATAAGCAAAATGCGTAAGCACCTGCACAACACTCATCATCCTATCATGCTTCTCAGGGGAAGTGACCAAAACCCTGGCACCACGCTCCCTTAAAAAACTAACAGCCCTATCAACCCACTCAGACCTCCTCAAGGGGGTTAAAACCACAACCTGACCAGCAAGTGAACGTATCCTAGGACCAAACATAGGATGAGTAGGGAGAACATCAACACCCTCAGGGACAAGCTCTTCCATCAAACGGGCAGGCTCCTCCTTCACAGAAGTCACATCAACAAGCAAAGAACCCCGACGCATAACAGGAGCAACCTCCCTGATAACATCAAAAGTATTCTCAATAGGCACAGATATTATAACAATATCAGAATCCCTCGCAACCCTAACATTATCATGACAATACTCCACACCAAGCTCCCTACTAGCATTCTCCCCAGTAACCCTATCCCTACCAGTTATAACCACCCTAAAACCCTCACCCTTAAGAAAGCCAGCTATCCACTTCCCAAGGCCCCGTGTACCGCCAATAACCGCAATCTTCATACTATCCTACCTGTTCAGTTTTACCCCCACAGGATACCTTAACAGCCAAAAAACCACCCAAACCGCCAAGACAAACTGCCAAGAAACACGTTAAGAGGAAACCAGCAACAAAACTGAACATGTCAACCCCAAGCATACTACTTATCCAATATGGCATCTCAGGCCCCATTATCATATTATAGATGAACAATATAATCGCGAGGATTAAAGTTGCTATCGCACCCACACTAGAACTCCTATCCTCCTCCCTCGTCAGATAAGTGGCGAGGAAACCTACAAAGACGAATATAAAAACTCCACCAAAGAATAGGAACATGACAATCCCAAATATTATACCGATAAAAGTTGCCGTTCCAGCCTCATAATCTCCCATTTAGCTATCCTCCCTAACTCTTATATCATCCAAGCATAACCTAGTATTAGTGTAAGTCCACTATATTATTAGATTTTTCTATTGGGTGTGAAAATGAAGATAATCCAAGAAGACAAAAAAAAGGGGATCATAGAATTAATCCCCGAAACCCTCGATGATCTCTGGCACTTATCTCATATAATAGAAGAAGGCGACCTCGTATCCTCAAAGACCACGCGCAGAATACAGGATACCAGTGGCAAGAGGATAAGAAGTGACAGGGGCGTGAAAAAAACATTCTATCTAGGAATCCGTGTAGAATCTGTGAAATTTCACAGATACACCGGCAAACTAAGGGCAACAGGAACCATAGAAAAAGGCCCAGAGGATCTAGTACCATTAGGCTCACACCACACAATAGAGATCAAATTAAACACACCACTACGTATAAAAAAAGAAACCTGGTCCAAGTGGGCTCTGAGAAGATTAAAAGACGCTATAAGGTCGTCGAAAAGATTATATGCTATAATATTGGCCCTAGAGGATGACACGGCAGATATAGGGCTCATAAGACAATACGGGATAGAATACTACGGTCCCATCATAGGGGACATCCCAGGCAAAAGAATACAACAAAAAAACCGGAGAAAAAAAATCATCCAATTCTATGAAAAAATAATAGAAGCCATAAAAAACCTGAAGGGATTAGAACTAATCGTCATCGCAGGACCAGGATTCACAAAAACAGACTTCCACTCCTACCTAAAAGAAAAACATCCAAAATTGGCTAAAATCTCTATAATAGAAAGCACCGGAACCGGAGGCCGTGTAGGGATACAAGAAGTCCTAAAAAAGGGTACAATCGAACGCGCGGCCACAGAAAACAGAATAGCAAAAGAAATCAGAAACGTCAACGAAATACTGGAAGAAATAGCAAAATCATCAGATCTGATAGCCTACGGTGAAAAAGAAGTTAAAGAAGCAGCCAACATGGGCGCAATAAAAAAATTATTAATATTAGACAAACTCGTAAGCGAAAAAGAAACATTACTAGACCTAGTCGAAAACATGGGCGGCGAAATAATACTAATAAGCAGCGAACACGAAGGCGGCAAACAACTAGAAGCACTCGGTGGAATAGCAGCCCTTCTAAGATTCAAAATACACTAAAAAAGCCCAGGGATGGGTAAAAACATGGGGATAACAATCAAAAACTGCAGAGGATGCAACACCTGCAACCTAGTACTATGCCCCGCGAGAAACGTGAAAAAGGCAGCCGAGAAAGGCGAATGCTTCGAATGCGGAGCATGCACACTAGCATGCCCATACGAGGCCATAAAATTGGACAAGACCAAAAAAGAGGAGGTAAGGGTCACAGTAGATGATAAACCCGTGAAGGCAGCGGGGCTCGTGAAAGACGCCCTCAAAGCCGCTGGAATAGACACAGGAAAATCACCAGAAAACACCATATTCATGCCATGCGAATGTGGAGGCTGCTGGACCTGCGCAGTCAAAATAAACAACAAAATAGCACTATCATGCATAACACCCCTATCAGAGGGCATGGAAATAGAAACAAAGATCAAAGCTCCCCTAAGAGTCGTGAGCGGATTCGGCGCCCACATGGTAGGTGGAGTTGGAACACCATACTATCTAAAAAACAGCATAACCCCCATAGAAGTTGTCGGATTCACACACGGATGCAACCTAAGATGTCCACAATGCCAAAACCATCGCATCGCATTCACAGCAAAAGCCCCCATACTAGAACCCAAAGAAACAGCCGAAATATTACTAGGCCTCGAATCAATATACATGACAGGCACAGTAACACTCTCAGGTGGAGAATGCACACTAAACAAAGAATGGCTACTTGAAACAATACAAAGAATAAAAAGAGAAAGAAAAGTTAACATACACATTGACACAAACGGGACAATCCTAAACCCAGCCTACATAGACCAGCTAGTAAAAAAAGGAATGACACAAATAGGCATAGACCTCAAAGCCCTCAAAACCAGAACATTCCAACACATAACAGGCATAAAAGACGAAAAAATCGCAAAAGAATACCTGGAAAATTCATGGAACGCCACAGAATACACCATCAACAACTACGAAGAAAAAGTATACCTAGGAATAGGCATACCATACAATAAAAAACTAATAACCATCAAGGAAATCAAAAAAATGGGACAAAAAATCCGCAAAATCAACCCAGAAATCCAAGTCTGCATACTAGACTACAGGCCAGAATTCAGAAGACAAAATATCAAAAGACCAACATTCAATGAAATGATCCAAATAAAAAAACTACTAAACAATGAAGGCCTCAAGATAGTCATCGTCCAAACCATACACGGCCATATCGGACCATAAAATTTGATGATGTGGGGGCCATGATAAAGATTATCATCGCAACAATCACAACACTACTCCTAACCCCAACAATAAAATATCTAATAGAAAAATATGCCAAATCCACCAACCTCTACACCAAAATCAGAGGGGGCACGCCACGCGGAACCGGCCTAGCACCATTCATCATCCTCATACTATTCCTACCAGCCCCCTACAACCTCCTAGTGGGGATAATGGGGATCCTAGCGTTCATAGACGATATCCTAGGGAGAAAGAGGATAAAAAACTCAAAGATTGAATGGGGACAATTAGCAAGAGGTCTCGGGATAATAACCATCTCCATCCTAGGATATCCCATCATGGGCCCCTCCAGCATCATTGTAGCCTTCATGATACAACCCCTGAACATTGCAGACATGCAACCAGGAGCCGCATGCACCACCATAATAACAACCTCACTTCTAGTCACCATCTTATCCCTGCTCAAAAACCAACCCACATACCTCCCCATTCTAATATTAGCTACTTGCCTAGCATATTCACCCCTAGACTACAAAGGGAAAATGATGATGGGAGAAATAGGCAACCACAGTTACGCCATAGCCCTTGGCATAAGCTTCCACCTCCTCGGAGGATTCACAACCGTTCTAGCATTCTTCTTACTCACAACACTCATAATAGCCCTGATAAGAAGAAAAAACTTGAAAAACTACATCCAAGAAAACCTTAAAATCGAAAACCCAACCCTGGGCGACTGCTTTATGGATGTTATAAGTGGTGGAGGACTCGGAGACCTGCTAAGACGGCTAATACTAAAAGATAAAAAATTCAAGATCAAAAATAGGATGCTGAAAATCCTAGGATTCAGAAGACTATTACACAATCCACACATACAATAGTCTCCTAAACTACCCCCAGTTGCAGGTGTTCCAATGACAAAGCCTTACCAGTACACCACGTAGATGTGGGGGTTTCCCATGACCCGGAACGTGTCCCCAACCCCGTGCCAAATATCCTGTTAGCTATATAATCCTTGTATAGATCATAGGATAATCCCCTCTGTTTGTGTCTGTTGGGTTCACCTTCTTCACCATCCTATTAGCTTTTATAGGATAATATGTGGAAGAACCGGGTCCTGGAGGCGTTGTGGATTTTTCCTGGCGAGACAAGGATCCCCCCAACCATGTTCTAAAATTTAAACTTTTCGAGCTTTCATCAGGGGGCTTCCCCGCCGATAATAATTAAAAAATTGCTTTTTTCCGAAGAATACACCAAACCTCCAGCACTAGATCATCCCCCCAATTCAGTCTCATCTAGTTTTCCCTGGATAAAATCTCATAAACACCAAACAAGAAAATAATTATAACAAGGGATGAATAATCATCCCCACCAACAATTACACTGAAATATCCAAACTTTTTACAAAAGAATTGGGACAAATTATACCCCCCAGGACCCTATAGCATACCCCTATAGGAAGCGTCCAAAAGGTTTTACAGAAAATTTGGAGCCCCCCAGGGTGGGACTTTGAGGTGAAAAGATGAAAGCATTGTTCATGATCACAGGCCGTGGTATGGGTGGTGACGCTGTAATGGGACTTAATATAGCGCAGACCCTTTCCAATAGAGGCTTTAAATGCGAATTTGCACTAGATCACACAGCCCTCGGTATACTCTTCAAAAAGAGAAATATAAAATGGTACAAGACGCTGATACCCCAAGCCGGAGGCCATGCCGCCACAAAATCCAGCCTATTTAAAGCTGCCTTAAAAGCCCTAAAGGCTACATGGGAAGGCTACAAGTTGATAAAGGAGGTTAAACCGGATATAGTGGTTGGTGTTATAGGTGGCGGGGCTGTGATCGGCTGTTTATCGGCTAAACTAGCCAGAGTACCCGCCGTGGGCATATCAAACACTCCAACCGATGCAAAAATATGCAGAATCCTCAACCCAACCATAATGTTACCAGAATCTAGCCTTTTTGGGATAAAAGGTAAAAATCTTCACAGTTCATACTCACCAATAGACCCCAAAATTACAATGGGCAACCCTCAAAACGCCCTTAAAAAAATGCCATCATCCTACAAAGAAGATCTTCCAACAATACTATTTTCCTCCGGCTCATCACTCTTTGAACTAATGGCAAAAGCCGCGAAAAAGATAAGTGAAACAGATATAAAAGCGAATATTCTTGTAATAGGCCACCCACTAAAGGGAGAATATGAAAAATACCTAAAAAGTCCCAAGATCATAAACCTAGGATATATAGATTGGATTCCAGACCTCTACACCCTCACCGACATTGCAGTGCTATCTGATGATGGTCTCATGATACACGAAGCCATAGCATGCAAACTTCCAATAATCGCATTAAAGGGTGTTAAATATGGGAGATATCATAATATGGCGTCCGTGTTCCCCGGGGCCGTTATTGAAAGCGACTTGAACAATCTCGAAGACGCCCTGAAAAGGGCGCTTAAAATGAAGGATGAAATGAGAAAAAAAGCATCATCCTATGGTGAGAAGGTTATAAAAGCTGGTGACAGGATCGCCGATATAATCATGAAAACCGCGATGAAGAAAATTTAATATTTTGCGAAAAAACGCATTAACTTATAGATAACATCAGTTGAGGGGTGAGTTTCTACAAATTTTTCGAAATCATAGGTTTTAACGCCCAACTTTAAAAGGAGTGAAAGGTAAGCCACAACATTACGACTTGAAGGGGCTATTGAATAAACCTTCTCTATAGTCCCTGTTTCAAGGTCTACCCGGACTTTACCAAGGCCCGTATTATCATCTAGGACCTTCCAGAACGAACCAGGACCTGCAGCCCCTGGCATTTTCCCCTCAACAGACTTTTCTCCCCTAGCTTTTCCCATTTCAATATAACTTACATCATAGCCTAGTGATATCGCATGTGGAATATAAGTATAGTCCACCCTTTTTTCTATCCCCGCAGCGTTTAATCCTGCTATGGAACCTTCCATACGCGCGACTGGTGTGGTCCCAATCCCCCCAATAACATCACCTGCAGCATAAATGTTCCGGCAGGTTGTCTGCATCCTATCATCGACTATGATATTTCCTCTTCTGCCCTTTTTGACAATATCTATTATCTCCGAATTGGGGATCATGCCCGTAGCCAGGAACGGGAGCCCCTCTAGGTGACCTTTGTCTGTTTCAACAGCCCCTCCTTTTATACTTTTTATCCTAGTGTTTGTATGGATTTCAACATCCCTTAATAGTATTCTAGTTATGTAATCCCTTATTTCCCCATCTATATCCTTCAGGAATTCTCCCCTGCATATGATATGGACCCTAGATCCTAGTATTGAGAATATGTTGGCCACTTCAGCCGCTATCATCCCGCTGCCGATTATAATCAAACTCTCTGGGGTCTCTTCTAGGTTCAGGATGTCCTGGTAGTTTATAGCGTTTTCACTCCCCTTGATTGGTGGTGTGTATGGTCTTGCGCCTGTTGCTATTATCAGATTATCATAGTCGAGTTTTTCACCCTCTACTTCCACATGTTTATTGTCAGGGACCTTCGCCTCCCCATATATCACCTCTATACCCGCATCTTTGGTTTCCTTTTCTGTTATCCTTCTTATCCTTGCGATTGTCCTTTTGACACCCTCTGCTATCTTCTCGTATTCTATCTTGTAATCCAATTCTAGGATGTGGTGTTCATTGAGGGTTTTAGCATCAGATAAAAAGTTTGTTATGTCTCTTAGTCCGCATATGACCATGCAGCCTTGGTTTAGGCATGTTCCGCCTAGATGATTCCTTTCTATGATTGTAACATCCTCTTCCAATGATGCTAATTCTAGGGCGGCTGCTCTCCCAGCCGGACCTCCACCTATAATGATATTCATGGGGTGTGCCCTCCACTGGTATTGTTTAATAACTTTTATAAGTAAGCTGTTTCAAGTATCATTATAGTGTTATCTGTATATATATGGAGAGGGATTAGGAATGTGTATAGCAGCGCCTGCTCAGATAATAGAGATTGACGAGGAAGAGAATAGTGCAGTGGTTGATTTTGGTGGTGTGAGGCAGAAGGTTAAGCTTGATCTTGTGGAGGATGTTAGAGAGGGTAGATATGTCCTTGTACATTCAGGTTATGCCATCGAGGTTCTGTCTGATCAGGCTGCGAGGGAGTCTCTGGAAGCATGGGATGAACTGTTGAAGGTTCTTGAAGAGGAGGACCTGGATTAGTATATTGAGACTCTCTTCACTCCTTCTATTTCTAGGAATTTTTTAAGGAGATCGCCTGGGATAGGTTTTTCTGTTATAATTGTCAGTTTTGGGTTTTCTTCAAGTTCTGGGTCGCTTGCATGTGCTTGTCTTATACTTATGCCCTTGGAGGCTATTAGGGTTGCTGCTTTTGCTAATATTCCCGGGCTGTTGGCGTTTGCTTCTATTTCAACAACTCCAAATTCGAGGTTTTTTGCCGTTTCTTTGAGCAGGGCTCCTGCCGGTATTATGTTTTTGAAGATTTCCTTTAGGTCGTTATCTTGGAGTATGACTTGTGTGGTTGCTCTTATTGTTCTTCTGTCAACGTTAACGGCTCTTGCAAGGGCCATGTCACTTATTTCCACGTCTCCACAGTATATTTTCCCGTTGGTGTTTACTCGGAATCCGAGTTCTACGATTTTTTTGGCCACGTTTATTCTTGCAGGGTATTTTTGGAATTTGTGTTTTATTTTCTCCCACATCAAAACCACCAATGTACATTATTATACAAGTAAGATTTAAATAGTACTTTAAAGTATAAGTATTTTGTGCATAGACAACAAGGAGCAATAACCATGCAAGGAAGTGAATACTTTTGGAAAAACCCCTAAGGCATTCAAACTCGACCTAAAAGACCCATTCAAATTATTCAAACAATTATACCACAACAATGATTCTGTTTTTCTCCTGGAATCAATGGAAAGCGACACAGGACTCTCAAGGTATTCTTTCATAGGCTTCGACCCCATATTAACCATCAGGGCAAAATCAAACATCCTCGAAATAGAAACAAAAGACACAAAAGAAAAAATACACACCAAAAACCCATTTAACATCATAAAAAATTTCCTGAAAAAAGAAAACAAATCCAAAGGCTTCGCAGGCGGACTAGTAGGATACATCTCATACGAATCTGCAAGATTCTTCGACAAAATCCCAATAAAACCCCCAGACTTCCCAGACTTCGAATTCGGCCTATTTCTCGATGGAATAAAATTCAACCACCTCACAGGCAAATGCACCTACATAACACTCACAGAAAACCGACTAGATCACATAAAAGAAGCCTCAAAGGACAACCCCCAAGACCATGAAAAACTCTCCTTCAAATACAAAGGAAGAATCTTTTCCAAAGACCAATACGAGGGAATGGTCCTAGAAACAAAAGAGAGGATAAACAAAGGAGAAATATTCCAAGCAGTAATATCAAACGCCCACAAATACAAGATAAAAGGCAACAAACTCCACTTCTACGAAGCCCTGCGAAAAGTTAACCCCTCACCATACATGTACCACCTCAAACTAGGTGAAAGGGAAATCATAGGCTCCAGCCCAGAAATGCTCGTAAGAGTCGAAAAAAGGAACGTTGAAACATTCCCCATCGCAGGAACGCGCCCAAGAGGATCCAATGAAAAAGAAGACAAGAAAATCGCAGCCGAACTCTTATCAGACGAAAAAGAACTAGCAGAACACCTAATGCTAGTAGACCTTGCAAGAAACGACATAGGAAGAATCAGCAAATATGGTTCAGTCAAAGTCAAAGAATACATGAGCATAAAAAAATTCTCACACGTACAACACATCCTCTCCCATGTAAAAGGAGAGCTCAGAGAGGATAAAACAGCAATCGACGCACTATCATCATTATTCCCCGCGGGGACGGTTACAGGAGCCCCCAAAATACGTGCAATGGAGATAATAGATGAAATAGAAGGCATACCAAGAGGCGCATACGCAGGAGCCCTAGGATACCTCTCATTAAACGGAAATGCCGACTTTGCAATAACAATAAGATCCCTCATAACCCAAGGAACCCAAGGCAAAATACAAGCCGGCGCAGGCATAGTATACGACTCAATACCAGAAAAAGAATTCCTAGAATGCGAAAACAAGGCAAAAG
>Ga0116168_1000426_pt1 | contig 41714 bp, 36 predicted proteins | sample AD_UKC129_MetaG_FD_89795 | JGI IMG/M metagenome (GOLD analysis project Ga0116168, IMG submission 89795) | Active sludge microbial communities of municipal wastewater-treating anaerobic digesters from Canada - AD_UKC129_MetaG | ecosystem: Engineered > Bioreactor > Anaerobic > Digestate | place...
AATAAAAATAAATTTTTTCATAAACAAAAATTATAAATGTCAATTTTAATTAAAGTAAAAAATTCATTTTTTCAAAATATTAAAGCTATAATATTTTTACAGTTGTTGTCAATAATAATACTGATTTTATATTATTCAAATAAAGATTTTAATATTTTATTAAATCAATTGAAGTTTATAAAAGAAAAATACGGTATTCTTGCTGTTATGATTACAACGAGCATCTCAGGTGGAATTTTTCCAGAAATACTTAATAAAATTTTTAAGAAAAATTATATTGTATTGCCTAAAAGATTATTATTAATATCATTATTTTGGTTATATAAAGGATTTGAAATCAATCTTTTTTATACATTTCTTTCCAAAATAGTTAATACTAACAATATTGTTTATAATGTTATCATAAAAGTTGCTATTGATGAATTTTTATATACACCATTATGGGCTGTTCCATCGATGATTTTTTATTATTCTTTATCCGAAAAGTTATCATTGAATTATTTTTTTGAAAGTTTGAAAGCAAATTATTTATTAATTTTAATTCTTAATTGGTTGATTTGGATACCAGCTGTATCCCTTATATATTCACTCCCCTTAGCTTTACAGATGCCTATTCAAAATATAATTTTAGTTATTTGGACTATTTTAATCCTATTTTTCAATAAGTCCTGATTTTATTAAAATAAAAAATATTTTATTTTATAATTTTATTGTAACCATAATATAAATTATTTTGTCATAAAGGTAGACATAAAATAAAGGAATATAAAAATGGAAGGAATATTAGCTCTTTCAATACCAATTTTAACAATTGTTTTAGTAACTAGCATAATTCTTCTCAGATCTTATCTAAGATTCAGAGAAAGAAAAATTTTAATTGAAAGCAATGTTGATCCTGAGGTCATCAAAGCTATTTATAGTCAAGAAATAAAAAGAAAAAATCCTTTTGGTTATTTAAAAGTTGGAATTATATTGGTATGTTTAGGAATTGGTTTTGGGTTGGGAGAATTATTAAGTGATGTAACTGGATATTCATCTTTGTTCATTCTTATATTATTATCAAGTATCGGGGCAGGTTATATTATAGTTTACTACTTAGACTTAAAATATAAAGAAGAAAAAAATAAAGATAAAGTTACTGACGTAAATTAACATATTCATAAAAAAGGCTGCTTAATTAAGCAGCCTTTTTTTTTATTGCTTCTTAGTAGTTTTGTAATATTTAATCCCATTTAGAATGAAAATTCCTAAAATCATTAGACTTAAAATAAGTGCCAAATATTTTGCAACATAAAAGCTAGTTGGTGCAAATGACATCTCAAGTGAGTGTTGTCCTTTAGGAATAATAAATCCTCTATAGGCGTGATTTGTTCTGATAACATTTATTTCTTTGCCATCTAATAAATATTTCCATCCGCTTGGATAATAAGTATCACTAATGAATAAGAAATTATCATTTTCAGCATAAAGTTTATATACTCTATGATCAGGTGTATAAGAAATTGTTTTTACAGTACTTTTACCAAACGTTGGTTTAATATTGTTTAAGTTAATAGATTTATCGTGTATGAATGCAACATTTCTAGGATTAAAAGTATTATCTTTAACTTTATATAAAAATTCTAACTCATCTGCAAATTTAACAGTATCTACAAAATAAGCACGAGGCAAAAAGTCTTTGTTTAGTAATATTACTGTACCTGCTTTTATATCGGCAATTTCAACATTTAAATTATCAAACCTGTAAGGTTTATCAGAAATAATATATTTAACATTAGCAAGTTTCCAATATGTTTCGTTTATTGGACTTACAACATCCATATAATCTTGAATAAGTCTTGGCTTAATAGCTGAATAACCATATAAATCTTCAATTCTATATTTTTCATGGAAATTTGCATTATTGTTAAGAGAACCTAAACTTCCATCCTGTTTAATATTTATTATTCTGTATGGCTCACTTTTTGGTAAACTTCTAAGATATTTTATATAATCTGGCTCATCATAGCTACTTTGAAAATCTTCATATTCTGTATAATGTTCAGCTCTTTTATCAATGCGGTTTAAATCAATAAAACTTAAAAATGTAAGCAAAGCAACAAATAATAAATATTTAATTTTATTTTCAAAATATAAATAAAGCAATGAAAAAGCTATGAACAAAAACAGTATGCTTATTCTTAAATCTTCAATAAACATGTCAGCCATATGATCATAAATTTCCTTAAACTGTCTAGCTTTTGGAGAACTATTCAAGAAACTAATATATGAATCTTTGAATGATGATTGTAATATCAAAGTTAAAAGAAATAATACGCCAAAAGTAGATAGAGCTATTATTAAATTCTTTTTATTAGCTATAAAATGATTTGAATTATTTTCTTTAATGATAGTTATTTTATAAATTGCAAAACCAGCTAAAATAGGGAAAACTGTTTGCAACAAATATAAAATTAAAGATGGAACACGAAATTTATTAAATCCTGGTGCATAATGATAAAATAAATTGTAAATTATTGGTAAATTTTTCCCAAATGATATAAATAATGTTAATACCGAAATAACGGCAAGAAATCTTACAAATTTATTATCCCAGCTAATTACAAAGGCCAACAGAGCTAAAATTGTAACTATAATTCCCATATACTGCGGAACATCAACAAATGGCATTTGTCCAAAATAAGTATTTATTGGTGTAGGTTCACCTTGTGTTAATGGACCTTCATAGTAGTTATTACCAAAACCATAAAAAGATGGTATAAAGAAAGTTGAAAGTTCTTCAACAGAAAATGACCAATTAGTCATGTAGTTGTATTGATCATCTTCGGCATGTTTTATTTCTTCCTTTAGTTTGGGATCACTAATTTTATCAATTTTTTGTTCAAGAATACTTTTAGTTCCACGTGTAGAATATTTTGAATATTCATACAAATTTAAATATGTATAACTATTTATTGCTAAAGCTACAATAGTTGTAGCAGCAAAAATTAGACCTGATTTAATTAAACTTATCAGTTTTTCTTTTTCTTTATTAATGATGTGTGATGTTATAAAATATAAATAATAAATTACAATAAAAATGTATATGTAATAAATCATTTGCACATGCCAAGGATTAAATAGCATTGTTAAAGCAAATGATAGAATTGCAAAATAAATTAATTTTATTTTTTCCTGAAGTTTCAAGATTATGAGGAAAACTAATGGGAACCATGCAATTACTGCCATTTTGGAAACATGACCTATCATAATATAAAGTATTAAACCTGTACTAAAAATTGTAGAAATTGCGGTAAAAAGTGCTATAGCTCTTTTATTCACTAAATATTTCATTAAAAGATATGTATTAAAACCTAAAAGAATTACAAAAAATAGCCAATTAGCATATGGTACTTCAAAAAAAGCCCCCCATATTGTTCTGGCGTAGCTTGTTATAATAGAAATTAAATTATACCAAAAATTGATATTACTACCTGGCATACCAGACCAGATATATGGATTCCATAAACGGTATTCAGGGGGTAGATCAACTTTTGGACCATTTGTTGCGGTTATATCGCCTGAAACAAATATTTTGCCATCAAATAATAATGGGAAAAAGTGATAAAAAACTAATATTAGTATTATACCTAAACCAACAATTAAATCATTCTTTTTAATCCAATCTACTACTGGGATTTGAGACGAATTAGAAGCAGATGATTTTGTGGTTCTCTTTTTGGGATCTTGTTTTTGCATATTTGTTATCCTTGATTTTTCTTTAATGTTACAATAATTCCTGTACCTACTTTATTATTTGTATTTATATCAAGAAACATAAGACTTAAAATTGGAATAATTGTTAATAAGTAATAAAAAGGAAGTATAAAAATAAAAATTTTACTTAAATTAACTAATAATATTGGATATTTAATTGCTAATCTCCAAGCTATAGTGCCAAATTTACCATATGAGAATTTAAAATTTTCAATTTCTAGACCAGCTTTTTCTGCTTTGGATTTGATATCTTCATAAGAATAACCATTACGAGCATGTTCTTCAATAAAACTTTCATCATCTTCTTCATGGGCATCACTGCCACCATAGATTGAAGGTGTACTAATTACTACATAGCCATTATCTTTTAGAGCATTTGAGAAGTTATTAAATACTTTTTGGTCATTAACTATATGTTCAATTACATCAACGCAAAGAATTAAATCAAACTTATTTGTGTAATTTATCTCGGTTATATCTTCAACTTTAAAAGTAATATTTTCATTATTTTTGAAAAAGGGCTTTAAGTTATCAATCCAATTTTCTTTTATATCAACTGATAACAATGTACAAGGTTGTAATTTTTTTGAAATGAAATATGTATATTGTCCAAAACCACAACCGGCATCATAAACAGAAATTGTATCTTTTAAGTTTTTTCTTATTCTATTTAATTCTTTATGAATATACCAAGCTCGTAAAAATAATGTATCTAAAATTTTGTAAAATGTAACTCTTAAGAATCGGGATTTCCTAATAAGTTTTTCAAAAATATTTTTTATTGGATCGTATTTCATAAGATATCCTTGATGATGTTTAAAGCATAATTATGCCAACTCATTTTTTCAGCAGTTTGCTTAACATTATTTCTATCAATTGGATTTGTTATTGCTTTTTCCATAGCTTCAGCCATAGATTTTATATTTTCTGGCTCAGCTAAATAGCCATTAAATCCATCTTTGATAGTTTCAGGAAAGTGCCCAACTGCTGTTGCAATAATTGGCATATTGAAATTGTATGATATTGATTCAACACCTGATGGTGTAGCGGTTAAGTAGAAAAGTACATTAACATCTGAAATTTGAAAATATTTGTGCACATCTTCATTTGGAACATATTCATTTACAACTTTTACATATTTTTCAATATTCAATATTTTTATTAGTTCTAATGGATTATAATTTTCTTCGTTGTCAGATTTCTTTAAAAGAACTTTCTTAAAGGTATTAAATAGTGCTTTTTTTAGTTTAGTGGATAACTTTTTATCATTTAGTGTATTCCAAAAACTCTCACCTACAATAAGTAGAGAAACATCTTGTCTTTTTTTTAGTAATTCATTGAATGCAAGAATTACATTATGCAAGCCTTTGTATTTTCTAATGAAACCAAAGAAAAGAAAAACATATTTATTTAAACCGAATTCATTCTTTAAAGCTTCAATATTTAAATTGGGATTTGGTTTAAACATATCGTAAATAGGGTGATATAATTTTAAAACAGTTTTTGTATTTGGAGAATTATTTCGTGATCCATCAAGAGATAAATAAAATTTGGTGTTAGGGAAGAGAAATTCTAACTCATTATATGTTTTTAATGCGTGTACTACAAATGTGTGAGGTTTTGAAAGAGCATAATTGATAAAAATATTATCAATTTGGCTAGTTTCTTTTTGTTTAACTACATGTAAATCAAATATAATTTCTGCATTAGTTTCTTTTTTTAATTTATTGCATATGTATCCTAATGGCAATCCTTGTATTGAAATAGCCCATTGAAAAATAATTTTATCAGGATTTATCTCTTTTATAATATTAACAGTTTGGTTCCAAGTAAAAGGGTTATTATAGTCTGTAACATAAATTACCTCGATATTTGTACCTTCAAGTAAGTCGCTTTTACTACTTTTATCTATAAAATCTCTTGGGATTATAGATGGATATTGATTTGTCCAAGAAACTATATAGACTTTAGTATTTTCAATTTTGTCTAAAGCTTTAGCAAGAGAGACGGTATAATTGGCAATTCCACCTTTAAATTTAGGACCAGGTCCAAAAACTACTATTTTTCTCATAAAATATCCTAAAAATTAAAATATTAACAAATTTACAATATACAAAAAATTATTTTTACTATGAATAATTCAGAACGCAAATTTTAATTATAAGAAAATTTATTTATATTTAAAAAACATTTATATTCTTAAAATCGGGGGATTTTATTATATGCGAACTTTAATTTTAAGCTTAATTTTAACAATTAATATATTTTCGCAAAGTGATATTTATTTTCATTTCCCAGCAAAAAAACAGAAAATAACGTCTGAAAATAAACCAATTTATTTTACCGGTAAAGTAGATATTGAAAAAATTGATAAATTAGAAATAAATAAAATAAATGTAAATTTAGATAAAGATGGTGGGTTTGTTTTTTATGGCTTACCCAAAATATCTGACAGCGATGAAAAAAATTATTATAATGGTATCTTTAATATTGTTTTATACTACAGGAATGGTGAAGTAAAAAATTTAGAACATTCATTTTACATAAAGTTTTTGAATAAAATAAAAGAAAGTTCAAATGATTTCAAGATTTATGATATTATCTTGCCTTCAGGTGATATTTTATGTGAAAAAAATGAAAAAATTTTTATAAAAATTCAAGCTACTACAGGAAAAAAGGTATGGTTAACAATTGAAGGAGTTAAAGAGCAATTTACACTACTTGAAGAAAAATATGTCAAGAAGAACTACTGGGCTGATATTGTATTTGGAGATGGTTTTTCAACATTAAGCGATACTGTTCAAGGATTTTATTCTGGATTTATAAAAATTAATCAAAAAGTAAAAGATGCTACAATTTACTTGAATACGTATAACGATAACCAGCAAATTATATCAATTCCTTTAAAATATAAGATTACAACTTATGATGGTGACAATATTGGAATTGCCACAATTACTAATAAGAATGATGGAAATTTAATTGTATTAAGAAATTCACCAGGTGGTGGATATAGATTTTTCCCTTTACCTAATACAAAATGTGAAATTATTGGTAAGGAGGGAAACTGGGTTAAATTAAAATTAGATAATGATAATTCTGTCTATGCCAATCAAAATGATGTTAAATATGAATTTAAGGTAAATAGTTATATAATAAATGACAATATTTCTTACACAAGAATAGAAGAGGATGATAATTTTATTTATTTTTCTTTATCTGTGAAAAATCCTCTGCCATATGAAATTATTACAAATAATGACTCACAAGTTGATATATTACTCTATAATTGTAAAGATGATATTGATTTTATTCGTGATCTAACTTTTCCGTCGAAAATTACTACCATAAAACATAATCAAATTAAAGATAATGTGGTTAAAATAAGTTTGAAGTTGGAGCAAAAAAAGTTGTGGGGATATGATGTCGAATTTAATGATGAAATGATGAGATTTAAATTTAGAAAACCACCAAAGGTAAAAGATAAAAAAATTGAAAATTTAATAGTTTCAATTGATCCTGGTCATTCACCAGATTTTGGGGCTGTAGGAGTTTATGGATTAAAGGAGAAAGATGTTAACTTTTCGATATCGATGAAATTAAAAAATATGCTTGAAAAGAAAGGAATTAAAGTTTTCCTAACACGGAATTCTGCAGATGAACCTTTAGATTTAAGAAACAGGAAAAAGGTAGTAAATAATTTTTCCCCACATATTTTAGTAAGTATACATAATAATGCAGTCCCAGAAAATGTTAATCCAATAAAAAATAATGGTTCTTCTGTTTACTACTATTTTGAACAAAGTAGAGAATTTGCAAAACATGTACAAAAAAATTTATTAACAAATTTAAAACTTAATAATTTTGGATTATTCCATGATAATTTATATATGTGTAGAATACCAGAAAGTATTTCAATTTTAGTAGAACCAGCTTTTATTATGTTGCCTGAGCAGGAAAGATTATTAAGACAAGACGAATTCCAAGAAAAAATAGCAAAATCTATTTATAATGCAATTATTAATTATTCAATGGAGAATGCTGAGTGAAAAAGTTTAGCATATATTTTAATTCAATGAATTTTAAGATATTTTTAACGGTTATAGCAATTTTGATAGCTTTATTTTTATATAACTATACAGATACATTAATTAAAAATCTTCAAGAGAGAGAATATAAACTAGCAACTTTATATGCAAAATCAATTGAATTTATAACAAATTCAAGCAATACTGAACAACATGAATTTCAATTTATATTCGAAAATATTATTCAAAAAATAGATTTCCCGATAATTTATACAGATAATGAAAATAAAATTAATATGAACAATATTTACGCTTCGATTAAAAATATTGAAATTGATACAACAAAACCTTTAAGTGAAATATCAAGTTACTTAGAGCAAATAATGATAAATATGGATGAAATACATCCACCAATTGATATTAGATATGGAAATCAGGTTATAGGGCGAGTGCATTACGGTGATTCTTTCTTGATTAAGAGGTTGAAAATATATCCATTTTTGCAGTTTTTGTTTATGGGTTTTTTTATGATTCTTTTTTATTTAATTTTTAATTATTTGAAGTTCAAGGAGCAGTCAAATATATGGATTGGACTTGCAAAAGAAACTGCGCATCAATTGGGGACACCTTTATCATCTCTTATGGGTTGGAATGAATATTTAAAGCTATCATACAAAAATCCAGAAAAAGTTTTAGAAGTAACAACTGAAATTGATAGAGATATTGAAATATTTAATAAAATTACTCAACGTTTTTCAAAAATTGGTTCTAAGCCAGAATTAAAAGAATCAAATATTAGAGAGATTGTTGAGAATATTGTAAATTATTTCAGTATAAGATTGCCACAAAAAGGGCAAAAAGTTGCAATTAATATTGTATCTCCAAATATTGTTAATGCTGTTGTAAATCCGAATTTATTTGAATGGGTAATTGAAAACTTAATAAAAAATTCTTTGGATGCTATTGGTACAAATAAAGGTTATATAAGTATTGAAATCCAAGAAACTCATAAGGATATAATAATTGATATTACAGATACAGGTAAAGGGATAGATCCTAAGAAGAAAAGAACAATTTTTAGGCCTGGTTATTCAACTAAAAAGAGGGGTTGGGGATTAGGGTTAACATTATCAAAAAGAATAATTGAAGAATACCACAATGGGAAAATATTTGTTAAAAATACAGTTATTGATCAGGGAACGACAATTAGAATTATCTTAAAGAAACAGAAAAGTATTTTTATAAAAAATTAAATATTTTATTTTTTTTGTGCGTAAACAAATTCAGCAAAACCTAGAATATCCCAAATTCCTTGTCCAGCAAGGACTTCTTTTCGTAATAATTTTACAATTATTATGATAGGGAATAGTAAAATCCCTACTTTATCCCTTCTTGTACCAGCTTTAATAATTTTCAAGTTATTATCTAATAACGTATTGACAATATCTATTAAATGATATAATTTAACGTGGGTTGGATCATCACAGAAATGTAGTGTACCGTTTAAGCTTGGTAAGGTTAAAGATTTTGGTGAAGGATACTCAATATATAAATAGCCGCTAGATTTCAATTTTTTTGTTAGAATTGATAAAATTTCTAAGCCATTTTGCAGATGTTCGATAATATGATTCATTATAATAACATCAAAAAAATTATCAGGTATTTCTTTCAAATTTTCAGGAGTTAATTCAAAATTATAAAATTTTTTCATTAAACTTAAATCTTCATTATTTAAATTATAAAGTTGTTTGTCAATTCCATAATACTCGCAGTTTGGGAAATAATTTTTGGTAACTTTTGGTGAATGGTTTCCACAACCTACATCTAATAGTTTGAAACTTTTATTCTTAAATTGTTTGTAGAAGCTTTTAAATTTTACAGGTAGTTCTAAACGTTTTATTAACATAATTTATCCAATTGATAAAAATTTAATTTGTTCATTAAAATTACGGAAAATATAAGATTTTAGCAAAGGGAAATCATTTAAGTTGTTAGAATTAGAGAATATTTTGTTAGTAATTTGTTTGCTAAGTGGAATTAAATTTGCATCATTTAAAAAGTTAAAAACTTTAAATTCTGGCATCCCACTTTGTTGAGTGCCTAAAATATTACCTGGTCCTCTTAATTGTAAATCGAGATTGGAAAGAATAAAACCATCAGAGGTTCTAACCATCGATTCTAATCGCTTGGCTGATAATTCATCATTCGAAATATTAGAGTAGTTTATATCTTCAATTGGTGAAATTGAAGGATTTACTAATTGAGCTTTGTTATAAATATTATCAGTTGTTACAAGAATACAGTAAGCTTTTTTATTGGAGCGTCCAACTCTTCCTCTTAATTGATGAAGCTGCGATAAACCAAAACGATGTGCATCAAGTATTAAAATTATATTAGCATCAGGGACATCGATACCTACTTCAATTACTGTAGTAGAAACTAGAACATCAATTTCTTTATTGTAAAACTGCATCATTATATCATCTTTTTCTTTCCATTTCATTTTACCGTGTAAAAGTCCTAATCTTAAATGTTTAAGATTTGTAGATGATAATTCATTAAATATATCGATTGATGAATTTAAATCTAATTTTTCTGATTCTTCTACTAATGGGGCAATTATATAAGCTTGATAACCTTCATTTAATACTTTATCGCTGATAAACTGATAAATTTTATCTAATGCAGAATAGGGTCTTAAAAAGGTTTTAATTGGAATTCTATTTGCAGGCATAGTTTTAATAACAGAAATATCTAAGTCGCTATAAATTGTCATTGCCAAAGTTCTTGGAATTGGAGTTGCAGACATAAATAAAGTATGTGGATTTTTCCCTTTTTCGATTAATGCGGCTCTCTGATTCACACCAAAACGATGTTGTTCATCAATAATACAAATAGATAAATTTGAAAATTCAACTTTTTCTTCAAGAATTGCATGAGTTCCAATTATAATTTTTGTTTTACCAATTTTTAAATGTTCAAGAATTTGCTCTTTGTGTTTCTTAGGCGTGCTACCAGTTAGTAATTCTATTGATAAATGGAAATTTTTTAATAAATTTTTAATTTTTTTATAATGCTGCACTGCCAATAATTCTGTTGGAACTAAAAAGGCAGCTTGGTTTTCTGAATTTATTGCATATAAAATTGAGATAATAGCTACTAATGTTTTACCACAGCCAACATCACCTTGCAAAAGTCTATTCATAGGTCTTGTTGACTTTAAATCTTTTTTTATTTCTTCTATCGCTTCTTTTTGTCCTTCTGTTAATTCAAATGGTAAGGTTTTAATAAATTCAGATACTAATTTTTCATTAAGATCAAGTGCATTTGTTTTTAAATTAAAGTATTTTTTTCTTTTCAATTCCATCAAAATATTAAATGAAATTATCTCATTTAATTTAAATCTAGTTTTTGCTTTTTCTAAAAGTTGAAAATTTTCAGGGAAATGAATATTATAATACGACTTCTTAAGATCTAAAATAAAAAATTCTTTAAGAATAAACTCTGGCAAAAAATCTTGTACATAATTTAGATATTTTGTTAAAGCGGAATTTACTATTTTACGTAAAAAGGATTGATTTATATAATTTTTTTTGAAAGAATCAGGTAAACTGTATATAGGTATAATTTTTCCCATATTAAGATTGTTGATCTCGTCTGTTGAGTATTCTTCAATATCTGGGTGAACAATATCAATTTTATCGTAATTGAACTTAGGATTACCAGAGAAAATATAAGTATGAGATTTTTGTAAAAATTTATTAAAATAGTTAATTCTGTTAAAAAAAGTTAAGGATATGTTTCCACTGCCATCATTTAGGTAACATTTTAAGATTTCTTTATTATTTGAAACTTTAATAATTTCCTTATCGATAAGTTTAGCTATCAATGTTGGTTGGTAGTTTGCTTGGTTAATGCTTAACGAATATAAATCCTTAACTTTAATGATATCAGAACGGTTTAAATATGATATAGGGAAATAATTTAATAAATCTAAAACTGTAAAAATGTTACATTTTTCAAAAGTTTGACCTTTTTTAGGTCCAACTCCCGGTAAAAATTGAATATTAGTAGATAAAAAATCAATCATAATATTAAAAAGATAAGAAAATATTGCTATAAAAGCAATTACTTTCTTATCGAAAAATTAGAATTAAAGTTTCAAGTCGACTTGTGCTCTATCGGCTATATCTTCAGAAACAAGAATTCTACCACATTGTTCGCAAGAATAAAATCTTCTACTTTGTCTAATTTCTAATTGTCTTTGAGGTGGAACCATATTATAACATCCAGAGCAAGATCCTCTTTTTACTGCAACTATACCGAGACCATTTTTAGCTTTTCTTATTCTTATATAAAGATCATAATCAGGTTTTTTGACGTTTTTAAGAACTTCTTCTCTAATTGCTTTTAATTTTGCTTCTTCTTTAGAATTGTCTTCAATAATAACCTTTAGGTTAGCTTGAGCTTCTTTAATATTTTCTCTTTTAGCTTCTAAATCTTTTGTCAGATCTGAAATTTCTGTTTTAATACTTTCAATAGTATCTTCTAACATTGAATTTTCTTTTTTGAGATTTTCTACTTTTTCGTCGATAAAATCAATTTGTTTTGTAAGTGCGTCATACTCACGATTAGTTCTTACATTGTGGAGTTGAGCTTTGTATTTTTTTTGCTCTTCCTTTAAATTTTCGATTTCTTCTTCGTTTTCACCAATTTTTTCTTTAGATTTTTCTTGAATTGATTTTTTTTCATCGATGAGAGATTGTAATTCGCTGATTTCATTTTCTAAATCAGCAATTTTTTGAGGAAGGTCCCCTTTGTACTCGTTTAAGATATCCAACTGACTATCAACTAATTGTAGCTGATAGAGATAATACAATCGCTTTTCCAAATTTATATCTCCTATTTATAAAATTTTATTGGGTTTGTTGATTTATTCGATAAATAAATTTGAATTTTAGATTCAAAATTATTTTTTAATAAGTCATATAAATAAATAACTCCAGGAAATTCTGTTTCATAATGTCCAGCATCTATTAAATAAAGAATATTTTCAGCATCTTGAAAAGAGTGATATTTAACATCAGCAGTAACAAAAGCATCGCAATTATTTTGAATAGCATCTTTTAATAAATCCGATCCGCTACCGCCACAATAAGCTATTTTTTTAATATTTTTACTTTGCCCTTGAGTATAACGAAAGTTAGCAAGCTTTAATTTATCAATCAATAAGTTGGCAAATTCATCAAAAGATAATTCTTTTTCAAATTCTCCTAAAACGCCAAAACCATAATTTAAATTGTCATTATTTAGAGGTATAATATCTATAGCTGGTTCTTCGTATGGATGATTATTATAAATAGCATTCAAAATATTATTTACATCCCATCTATAAGCTATAAATTCAAGTTTTTCTTCACTAACTTCATTAAAAGATTTTTTTTCACCTACGAAAGGATTAGCATTTTCTTCAGGTTCAAAAGTTCCAATACCTGTTGTTCTAAAGCTACATTTTTTATAATCTCCAATTATACCTGCATTAGCTTCAAAAACAGCATTCAAAACTTTATCAGTATATTCTTTAGGTGTAAATACGGTAAATTTTATTAAATTTTCGGAATAATTTTTGAGGATTTTTATGTTCTTTAATCCCAAAAGTTTGGCAGCTGCAAAGCTAATACCTTGTTTAGATGCATCTAAATTGGTATGAGCAGAATAAACATTTATATTATTTTTAATTATTTCTTTGATTAAATTTGATTTCGGGTTTATAAAGTTGAGTTTATTTAATGGTTCAAAAATTAGTGGGTGATGTGTTATTATTAGGTTTGCATTTTTTTGTAGGGCTTCGTTTAAGGTTTCTGAGTTCAAGTCCAAACATATAAAAACTTTTTGAACTTGGTCATTATCATTTCCAATCTGCAGCCCCGGATTATCATATTTTAAAGAAGCTGAGAGGGGCGCAAATGATTCAATATGTTTACATATTTCTTTTACTGTCATAAATATTATTGGCAAAAATGCAACATACAAAAATAACTAATTTATTTGAAATATAAAAGATGAATAAAAATAATTCTTAAAATTAAGAGACAAATAAAACAATATTAATAAATAGTTAATAAGTTGTATTACAAATCAAGAAAATCATCCATAATTATTAAATATGTATCGAAGAGTATTAAAGAGTTAATTATTGTATCGGAAGAGGAAAGTGTTCTAAAATAATGAGAGATTGATTTAATTGTATTACCTATATCGTTTAAAATTGTATGTATTTCATTTTTTATATCTTTTATAAAAAGTTCATTGTTATTTTTAAAATTTTCTACCATATAGTTGCCAACTAATCTAATAAGCATTTCTTGTGGCAATTCAAACGGGATATGGTATTGTGATATGTATTTTAATTTATCGAGATTAGAACATCCACTAAAAGGGATTAATAAATTTAAAATACTTAAAGCTACTTTTTGAGCAGAGGTTGCTTTATGTAAAGTATATTCATCAGTTTGAACTGTTACGATAACATCATCATATGAATTGTATTTACTGAAAAACTTAATAAAATACGATAAATTGAGAGCTAAATTACAATATTGGTTTTGATCTTTAAATTTACATTTTGAACAATTTAAGTTATTGATTTGTGCCCATTGAAAATCTTCATCAATGAGTGGAACCAAAATTTCATTATTTTGATCAAATTCTATTAAGTATTCATCTGTTGTTGAACCTTTTTCTATTATGTAATTGTAAAATTTGGGCATAGAAAATAATAATTTTTAAAAATATTTTAAATTTTATTACTTTAAAATGCAAATTTATTTTTATGAAATAATGAATTATCTTTAAATAATGGATTACATTGTTCCTGATGTATTAGATTATAATTTAAAAATTTTATTTTGTGGTACTGCTCCTAGTAGAATTTCAGCAAAAATGTTGTGTTACTACGGGAATAAAAATAACAAATTTTGGAAAACATTATTTGAAGTTGGTTTTACTGATAAGTTAATTAGACCTGTAGAATATACAAAGCTATTAGAATATAGGTTTGGCTTAACTGATTTAGTAAAGAATAATTCTGGAAATGATGAAGATATTGAAATTAATGAAGAGCATCAAAAAGATTTTGAATATAAAATAATGAAATATAATCCTAAAATTATAGCTTTTACAAGTAAAAATGCTGCTTATTTTTATTTTCGGAAAAAATTGCATTATGGACTGCAAAAAATTAAAATCTTCAATTCAAAAGTTTTTGTGCTTCCTTCAACTAGCCCATTAGCATCAAAATTTTGGGATATTAGTTATTGGGAGCAATTAAAGGATTTATCAAATGGATAACTTTAAAATTGTTCAATTAAATAAAGATAATAATATAAATTATTTTATCCAAGAACAATCTTTAACATTTGAACAACAAAAGGTTATAGATATAGTTAAAAATAATAATTTTTCAAAAGAAAGTATACTATTTATAACTGGTAGTGCGGGAACAGGAAAGTCAACACTTTTAATGGCTTTAAGAAATTTCTTCACAATAAATAAATTGAATGCTGTTTTTTTAGCACCAACTGGAATGGGGGCAATAAATATTCAAGGACAAACTATTCATTCCTTTTTTCGCTTACAACCAAGACTTTTATTAGATGATATATTAAATGTTTATAAGCCACCTGATGTGTTGAAACCAATTATCAAAAATTTAGATTATTTAATTATTGATGAAGTATCAATGGTAAGGGCAGATTTATTTGATACTATTGATTCAATACTAAGAAGAGAAAGAAATAGTCCTTTCCCATTTGGTGGAGTGAGAATTATACTTTTTGGTGATTTAATGCAATTACCACCAGTTGTAAGAAATGATGAAAATATTTTTTTTGAATTTTACGAAACTCCCTTTTTCTTTAGTTCAGATGTAATATCTAATGTTGATATATTTGTTTTTGAATTAAAAAATATTTTACGCCAAGATGATGAAAAATTTATTCAATTTCTACAGAAAATTAGGAATAGAGAATTAACAAAATCCGATTTGGAATTTGTAAATTCACTTTGTTACAGAAATAAATTCCAATATGAGGAATATGGTATTATATTATCATCTACAAATTATATTGCAAAAAATTATAATGAGCAAAAATTAAATGAAATAAATGAAGAACTTAAAATATACAAAGGAATTATAAAAGGGGATTTTCCTATTGAAGAATTGCCTACTGAATATGAATTAAAATTAAAGAAAAGTGCTAAAGTAATGCTTACTGTCAATGATACTGCGAAACGTTGGGTAAATGGAACCTTAGGAATAATAAAAGAATTTGAAGATGATAAAATAATAGTTGAATTGGAAAATAAAAGTGTTATTGAGATTACAAAAGTAATGTATATGAAATATAAATATCAAATAAATGAGCAAAAAAAAATTGAATGCGTTCCTGTTGGTTCATTTTTTCAATATCCGTTAAAATTAGCTTGGGCGATGACAATTCATAAAAGTCAAGGTTTAACTCTAAATAAAATTACGCTAAATTTAGGAAGAGGAAGTTTTGCACATGGTCAGACATACGTTGGATTAAGTAGAGTTAGGAAATTAGATAACATAAAATTATCACAAGAATTAAAAATTTCTGACATAATTATTGCCAACGAAGTAGAAGATTTTTATTCTAATAAAAGAATTGGAATTAAAAGATTAAATTAGTAAATAGAGGTAAAAATGGAAAAAAAATACGATCTCATCGTTTTAGGTGGAGGTCCAGGGGGATATGTAGCTGCAATTAGAGCTTCACAACTTGGATTTAAAGTTGCATTAGTCGAAAAGGATAATTTGGGTGGAGTATGTTTAAATTGGGGTTGTATACCAACTAAAGCCCTATTAAAAAGTGTTGAAGTATTAGATACGGTAAAGAATGCTTCAAAATTTGGTATAAATATTGACGGATATTCGTTTGATTTTAAAAAAATCATACAAAGAAGCCGCGTAGTTTCTACTACAATTACTAAAGGCGTTGATTATTTGATGAAAAAAAATAAAATTGATGTTGTAAAAGGTTTTGGGAAAATTATCAATAAAAATGAAATAGTTGTAGAAAGTGATGGGACAAAAAGTTCTTTGAATTTTGAGAAATTAATTATTGCAACAGGAGCAAGACCAAAAGTTTTTGACACAATACCTGTAGATAGAAAACGGATTATTACATCTAAAGAAGCAATGAGTTTGGAACAACAACCTGAAACAATGGTTATAATCGGTGCTGGAGCAATTGGAGTGGAATTTGCATATTTTTATGCTATGTTAGGGACTAAAGTAACATTAGTAGAAATGATGGATACAATTTTACCGACAGAAGATAAAGAAGCATCGGCATTGCTGATGAAAAAATTGAAATCTTTAGGTGTTGAAATTCTTACATCAACAAAAGTTGACAAAGCAGAAGTAGCTAATGATAAAGTTAATGTACATATTGGCGAAAAAATTATAAATGTGGATATTGTATTGAATGCAATTGGGGTTACAGGGAATGTTGAAAATATTGGTTTAGAAGATATTGGAATTGAAATTAATAGAGGAGCAATTGTTGTAAATAAAGAAACTTATCAAACAAATATTGAAAATATTTATGCTATTGGTGATGTTATAGGTGCGCCTTGGTTAGCACACGTTGCTTCAGCTGAAGCGATTGTTTGTGTTGAAAAAATGAAAGGAATTGAAAGACCAGCTATTAATTATGAATCAATCCCTGGATGCGTATATACTCAACCACAAATTGCAAGCGTAGGATTAAAAGAAGAGAAAGCAAAAGAAAAAGGATATGAAATAAAAATTGGTAAATTTCCATATTCTGCATCTGGAAAAGCAACAGCAATTGGTGAAAGGGAAGGATTTGTAAAATGTATTTATGATGCAAAATATGGAGAATTATTAGGAGCTACAATTGTCGGTCCAGAAGCAACTGAAATGATTGCAGAATTTACTTTAGCAAAATCTAATGAGATGACTTATAAAGAAATATTGCATACAATACACTCACATCCTACATTATCAGAAATGGTAATGGAAGCTGTGGCGAATGCATATAATGAAGCAATACATATTTAAAATGTTGAATATTGAAAAAAATAAAAATTAGGAGAATTTTATGAAATTATCAGTTATTGGAACAGGTTATGTTGGTCTTGTTAGTGGGACCTGTTTTGCTGAAATGGGAAATCATGTTATTTGTGTTGATAATAATCCTGAGAAATTGAGTAAATTACAAAATGCTGAGTTAACAATTTATGAGCCTGGGCTTGATATTTTATTTTATAGAAATATTGCAAAAAAAAGATTAACATTTACAAATGATTTGAAGAATGCAGTTTTAAGCTCAGAAATAATATTTTTATGCTTACCAACACCACAAGGTGAAGATGGTTCTGCTGATTTGAAATATGTATTAGGGGTTGCTGATGAGATTGGCAAGATTTTGAAAGAGAACAATGATGCTGATTTTAAAATTGTTGTAAATAAAAGTACAGTGCCAGTTGGTACAGCACAAAAAGTTAAAGAGGCAATAGCTAAGTATGGAGTTTCAAATTTTGATGTAGTTTCCAATCCAGAATTTTTGAAAGAAGGTTTTGCTGTTGAAGATTTTATGAAACCAGATAGAGTTGTTATTGGTGGTGAAAATCCTAATTCACTGGAAATGATGAAATTGTTATACGAGCCATTTGTAAGACAAGGTAATCCAATTTTGGTAATGGATACAAAAAGCGCAGAGGTTACTAAATATGCAGCTAATTCTTATCTTGCAATGAGAATTACTTTTATGAATGAATTAGCTAATTATTGTGAAAAGGTTGGTGCTAATGTTGACAATGTAAGAAAAGGAATGGGGGCAGATCAAAGAATTGGTAAACGTTTCCTTTTTCCTGGAATTGGTTATGGTGGTTCTTGTTTCCCAAAAGATGTAAGAGCTTTAATTAAATCTGCTGAAGAAAATAATGGTTCATTAAATATTTTGAAGGTTGTAGATGAAATTAATAATAAACAGAAGGTTATTTTAGTTGAAAAAATTTTGAAATATTTCAATAATGATGTCAAAGGGAAAGAATTTGCTATTTGGGGGTTATCATTTAAACCTAATACAGATGATATGCGAGAAGCGCCTTCAATCTATATAATTCGAGAGCTTATTAAATTAGGTGCTAAAGTAACTGCTTACGATCCTGCTGCTATGGAACAAGCAAAATTTTATATTAAAGAAGATATTACCTATGGTGATGATATGTATCAAATTCTTGATAATAAAGATGCTTTGCTAATTTTGACAGAATGGAACGAATTTAGAAATCCAGATTTTGATATTATCAAAGCTAAATTAAAAAATAAACTAATTTTTGATGGTAGAAATGTTTATGATTTGCAATTAATGAAAGAGCAAAATTTCACATATTTTAGCATTGGTAGACAACCAGTAATTTCGCAATAAGGAGTATTTATGCAAGAAAAAAAAGTTGCCGTGGTAACAGGAGGAGCTGGATTTTTAGGCTCTCATCTTTGTGATAAACTTATTAATGAAGGTCTCAAAGTTATTGCTATTGATAACTTATTAACAGGTAATCTTGAAAATATAGAACATCTTTTTGGGAATGAGAATTTCACATTTATTAAACACGATGTTACTAATTATATTCACGTTCCGGGAAGAGTTGATTTTATTTTACATTTTGCATCACCAGCGAGTCCAATTGATTATTTAAAATTACCAATTCAAACATTAAAAGTTGGATCATTAGGAACACATAAAGCTTTAGGACTAGCTAAAGAAAAAAAAGCAAGATTTCTTCTAGCTTCAACTTCTGAAGTATATGGCGATCCGCTTATTCATCCGCAGACTGAAGATTATTGGGGGAATGTAAATCCTATTGGTCCTAGGGGTGTTTATGATGAAGCAAAACGTTTTGCAGAAGCTATGACAATGGCATATCATCGCTATCACGGAGTAGATACAAGAATTGTCCGAATTTTCAACACTTACGGGCCAAGAATGCGTTTGGATGATGGTAGAGTTTTACCTGCTTTTGTCGGACAAGCACTAAGAGGTGAAGACCTAACTGTATTTGGTGATGGTTCTCAAACAAGAAGTTTTTGCTATGTTTCCGATTTAGTTGAAGGTATTTACAGATTACTTATGAGTGATGAAGTTGAACCGGTTAATATTGGAAATCCAGCAGAAATTACAATTCTACAATTTGCTGAGGAAGTGTTAAAACATATAGAAACAAAAAGTAAAATAATATTCAAACCACTTCCAGAAGATGATCCAAAAGTTAGGAAACCGGATATAACAAAAGCAAAAAGAATTTTGAATTGGGAACCAAAAGTTAGTAGACAAGAAGGTTTGAAAATAACAATAGAATATTTCAAAAATAAAATTAAAAAATAAAATATTAAAGCCCTTCTCAAAAGGGCTTTTTTTATTTGGTTTTGATAGCGCTTTCTTTTATACAAATTATCATAATGCCAGTATGTATCTTTATCCAATACTTGATAGCTTTAATAAATCCGTTTCACTCAATGCAACAATTAGTTTTTAATAAATATTTTAAGGTATTGTAATGAAGACGTATTTAATAGTTGGTGGAACATCAGGAATAGGTTTAGAAACTGTAAAAATTTTATGTGAAAATAATAAGTTAATTGTTTTTTCCCGAAAAAATGAACTCACACTAGACAATGAAAATATCAAATATTATCAAGTAGATGTTACAAAAGATTTAAATGAATTCCCTGAAATTTCAGAATCTTTAAACGGATTGGTATATTTACCGGGTACAATTACCTTAAAACCATTTCAAAATTTAAAGCTTGAAGATTTTCAATATGATATGGAAATCAATTTTTATGGTGCTATTAAAACAGTTAAAAAGTATTTGAATAATTTAAAAACATCACAAAAAGCTAGCATTGTACTCTTTAGTTCAGTTGCCGCACAAACAGGAATGCCTTACCATTCATCTATTTCCTCTGCAAAAAGTGCATTAGAAGGGCTTACAAGAAGCTTAGCCGCAGAGTTTGCACCATATATTAGAGTAAATTGTATTGCTCCTTCAATAACCATTACTCCTTTAGCCGAGAAATTTATAAACAATGAGACAAAATTAAAAGCTTTAGAAGAAAGACATCCGCTTAAAAGAATCGGCTCTGCATCTGAGATTGCTAAACTTGTCGAGTTTTTGCTCTCAAACAATTCCGAGTTCATAACTGGACAAATTATAACAGTTGACGGTGGTATTGGTACATTAAAAATAAATTAATGAAATCTAGAAAAAATCTAATTTATCGTGAATAATAGTAAAAGGCTAGAAAGATTATTTAGCTCAGACAGTGTAAGCTTAAGCCCCTTGCAGCATAACGAAAGCTGCAAGGGGCTAAAATGATAAACTTTAACATTCGCATCCTTTAAGCTACTTGGAAAATTAAACCTAATGCGTTATCGGCTAAATAAAAATATAATTCTAAGATTACAAAATCTCAAAATTTTTACTACGGAATAGCGAGCTAAAATTTTCTATTTTCCTAAAAGGACTGCCAGCCCGCAGAGCTAACGGAGTTTTTGATAAAATATTTCCTTAGTAAAGCTTAATTGTATTATTGCAAATTTATTCATTTGATAAGTTTTTTTAAATAACAGCAAATACAATTATATCGTAAAATCAATTATATTGTATATACAAAAATATTTTTGAAGCTAATTATATTGTATATACAATTATATTGTAATGCAAAAATATTTTTCAAAAGTTTAATTGTATCGTATATGCAAATATATTGTATATACGAAAATATTATAATGCTTTTAAAATTTACAATCTACTTACAAAAATTTCGTCAATTATTAATTGTATAAAAATATAAATTATGCTAGTCATTGATATTATGCAAGATATGGATTAACGAGTGAAATATTTTGGGCTTTAGCCCGCCCGTGCGCCGCTTGGCGCGCGGGCTTTATGCTTACACCGTCTGAGCTATATATGAATATTTTTTTGAAATTTAAAAATAAAAAAAGCCGTGCTAGAAACACGGCCTGTAAGAATTGATTTCAAAATTATTTCATAAGTATCATCTTTTTGACTGAGGAAAATTTCCCTGCATCCAGTCGATAGAAATATATACCACTTGATAAATTATTCGCATTAAAATTGAATTTATATGTGCCAGCTGAAAGTTCATCGTTTATTATAGTTTGAATTTTACGCCCTAAAACATCGAAAATGGATAGTTTTACGTTAGTTCTTTCTGGTATACTAAATTGTATTGTTGTTGTTGGATTGAAAGGATTAGGATAATTTTGATAAAGGTTATATGTTTGTGGTTTGATATCTGTGAAATCTTTTACAGATGTTACATTTTGTGGAACAAATGCTATACTTTTTAAGTTTCGCAAGTTAGTATTTCCAAGTGAATCAATTGTTTTATTTGTAATATTAAATTTGTATAAACCGGCATATTTTAATCCTTCAGGAGCAGGAATTAAGAATAAATTACCGTTTCCATCTGCAGCAATTCCACCAATAATTTTGTTTTTGTTTGTTGTAGCTATTCTTACAGTATCTCCATTGGTTGCAGTAATTTCATAAATTGCATTTTTTATATCATTGTTTGTAGAATTTAATGTTGTATAAAATTTGCCAGAATTTACATCACAGCAAATAGATTGGTAAGGAATTGTTTTTGTACTTATTACATTAGATTGTGCGTTATATGGGTTAACTTGTAAGAATTTACCAGATTGTGTTACTGCATACATATTTCCATTTAAATCAAATGTTGCAGCGTTTATTTTTTCACTTAGTGAACCTTCGTAATAAAATTGATTTTGTGATAAATCGTATCTGTAAATATCTTGATAATTGACAAAGCCAAAAAATTCTTTCGTTACTGGATTGATTGTAATTACAGGTAAATCATAATTCGTTGGAAATGTAGCAGCTAATGTGCTAGAAGCATTAAAGCTGTTTAATTTATAAATTTTACTAGGTGTTGATGCAGTTGAAACAACATAAATTTGGTTTGTTTCTGCTTTATTTAATTCAACAACGTTGGCAATTACTGGAATTTTAAATGTTTTATTTGCAACGGTTAAAGATAAAGTATCGGAAAAAGCTCCAGTATCATTTGTATTTAATTTAATGTTAAGTTCGAAATATTTATTGTTTAACAAGTTTGAAGGTAAAGAGGGATTTGTTTCAAAAGAAAACTTTGAATTTGTATTTAATAATTTTGCATCTGTAATACTAGTTAAATTACCAGAAGCATTTGCAAGTTTGAAGTTTAAGGTTTTAGTATTGTTAATAGTTTTAGCAACATTTTTATAGTTAATTATAGAATTTGAGAATAAGAAATCTCTTTCAAGGTCAAAGGAAGCAGTATTATTAGAGTTAATTTTGATATTTCTAATGTTTACAGTTTGTTTAATTCCATCGTAGTCGATAGAACTAGGGAACGTATTAAAAGTATATTCTGTAACATTTTTAGTTCCGGGATAAGGATCGGCAGCGTCACCATTATTACCCCCATCAGAAGAAGAACGTTCGAGGTGATACTCACCATCTGCTTGAATTAGAGAAACTTGGTAATGACCTTGGTTAGTATGACCAGCTGGGTTTTTAGGAGCTGGAATCCATTCATAGTCATTTTGATCTGCGACAAAATTATCGATTTTATAGATAAAAACACCTTCACCAGGTATTTGGGCGTCGATACCTTTTTTTTGTCGGTATTCAACTAAATAATAAGTATTTACAGATGATGCTAATTGATATGGAATACGATAAACTAAATTTGTATCATTTATAGGTTTAAGAATAATATTTTTTGAAGAAGTTGTTAAATCTTTTGGAGTAATAGTGCCCATTTTCAAAATATTATAAATATCAGGTCTACAAGGTCTTGAACCATCGTTAGAGCTTGCTCCTAAATAACTACCGCTAGCCATTAAACTCCAGTTGCCAAGCCCTTGAGATTGATAACCTTGTGAGTTATTTGTGTGTCTATCATAAACATCAATAAAATTGAATAAAGAGTGACCTAATTCGTGACAAAATACACCAGGTTGAACGGCTTTAGTTCCATAATAAATTTCTGGACAAACAGAATAACGGTTAACTTTTACTCCATCAAAAGCAGGAATGTATGTACCCCAACCTGCATGTGACCAAATTGCATTAGAAACGCCCACTTCAGCCCCTGGTCCAGCATGAACTATGATTAGACCTTCAATTTTTCCATCGCCATCATTATCATATTTTTTGAAATCAACTTGATTATCTATAGCTGTTAACACATCAGTAACAAATTCGGAGGATTTTGTATGTCCATTGTCTGAACCAACATAATAAGAGTAAGTTTTAGATAAACGAATCCAACCTATTTGGCTTGGCTTGTTAGCAGCAACGATTTTAATTTTATTGTAAGAAACTGAACGATAATAATTTGATACAGACCAAGGATTGGCATTTGTTGTATCAAATACCAAATCGTCAAAATATGTAGCTGGTTTTGTTGCAGGATTGTCACTAAAATCAACTAAAACAACTAAAACATTTATATTACCAATTAAAGCGTTTGTCTGTTCTGGATAAAAACCATTTTCTAACAACTTTTTCTTCAAACTTGGTTTATTCCAGTTTAATTCCCAATTTTCATAATATTCTGGATTTGATAAAACGTGTGGAACAGGAACTAAACCTTTATTAATTTTTTCTAAATATTCAGGATATGGGGGAGCTTGAGCAAGAAGGAAATTTGATATAAAAATAATTAGTAATAAAATTTTTTTGTACATTTTTTAACCTCTAATTTTTGAGTATAAATTAAAAAAAATATTTCGCATATACAAATTAAATTGTTTTTAAATATATTATGATAATGAATTTTAATTAAATATGTTTTGAAAATTTTTTAAAAAAACTTATGTTTGTAAAATAAACAAAATTTCGAGTATAATGAAGGTATCAGATTTCTTACAAAACAATAAATCGCCAAAAATAAGTTTCGAAATTATACCACCTTTAAGGGGTGGAAATATCGCTGAGTTATTAGAAATAATTAACCAATTAGCTGCATATAATCCGCCATTTATTGATGTAACCAGTCATCCTGCGGAGGTGATTTATGATGAAACACCAAACGGAGTTTTAAGAAAAGTAAAAAGAAAGCGACCAGGGACTTTAGGTATTTGTGCTTTGATACAAAACAAATATAATATTGATGCAGTACCGCATATACTATGTAACGGTTTTACCAAAGAGGAAACGGAAGATTTTTTAATTGAGTTAAGATATTTAGGTATACAAAACGTATTAGCATTACGTGGAGATGAGCCTTCTTTCAAAAAACCTGTAAGTTTAGGGCGTAGTGTAAATAATTATGCTGTGGATTTGGTGAAACAAATAATGGATTTAAACAATGGTGTTTATCTTGAAAAAGATTTACTAAACGCTGAAAAAACTGATTTTTGTGTTGGGGTGGCTGGATATCCAGAAAAACATTTTGAAGCTCCTAATTTAAGTATAGATATAGAACATTTGAAAGAAAAAGTAGATGCTGGAGCTAGTTACATTGTAACTCAAATGTTTTTTGATAATAAAAAATTCTTAGATTTTGTGGAAATGTCCAAAGCAAAAGGTATTAATGTTCCAATTATTCCAGGTATTAAAATATTATCTACAAAAACACAGTTGACATCTATTCCTAAAAATTTTTATATTGATATTCCTGATGAATTAGCTAATGAGGTTATGGAAGCAAAAAATGAACATGTGCTTGAAGTTGGTGTAAATTGGGCTTTAAAACAAATTGAAGAATTATTTAATCATGGCTACAATTTAATTCATTTTTATGTGATGTTAAATCCCAAACCTATTAAATTAATAATGGATAAACTAAAATTATGAAAACAATATTAAAAAATTTATCCCTTAAAAAAATTAATTGGGGAGTTATAGGTTGTGGAAATTATTCAGAGAATACTTTTTTACCTACTTTTGTGCATTTAAAAACTGCAAAGATAAATTCAATTTTTAGTAAAGATATTGAAAGGTCTAAATATTTAGCAAATAAATTTTCAATAGAAAATTATTATGACAATATAGATGGTTTTTTTAATTCAAATATACAAGCTGTTTATCTTTCTTCTAAAAACAATGAGCATTTTGAGCATTTATTAAAAGCTATTGAAAGTAAAAAACTTATATTAACAGAAAAACCAATTGTTTTGAATTCTAAAGAAGCTAAAATTGTTGAACAGAAGGCTCGAGAATATAGTGCAAAAATTTATGTTAATCTACCTTATTTATACAATCCAATTGTTAAAAAAGCTGCTGATTTAATAAACAATAACTATATTGGTAAAATTATCAGTATTTCTGCAGATTATATTGTAAATTATCCTCCAAATAACAATTATAGATATGAAAAACAAAGTGGTGGTGGGCCTGTTTACGATTTAGCTCCTCATCTTTTATCACTTATTAGATTTGTAAAAGGTGATTTTAAACTTAATAATTCATACATGGATAATTTAATTTATCAAAATGAAGTTGAAGATTTTGCATCTGCTCAGTTACTTTTTGATGATGGTGGTGTGGCAAATATAAATGTTGGCTTTTGTGCTAAAAAAGCAATCAATAGTATTAAAATTACAGGTTATGAAGGAACTATTGTAATAGATAATTTAGTGCATAATAGAAATGGTAAAACCGTGATGAACATTTATAAACAAGGTCAGTTGAAACTTGTTCTTCGTAAAAAAGCTAATAATTTACTTTTAGAACTGAGAGAAATTCAAAGGAATTTTTTAGGAAGATCAAGTTATTCGCCTTTTACATTTGAAGCATCACTTAAAGATATTTTAATTATTGAGGATATTTTAAATAATGTTTCGAAAAGATAAAATAGTGGAAATTTCTAAGAAAATCTATCAAAATGGTTATGTTGCTGCTTACGATGGAAATATTTCTGCAAAAAATGATGAAAAGACTTATTTTATCACTCGTACTGCAAAATGTAAAGGCGAGCTAACTGAGGAAGATATTGTACTCATTGATTTTGATGGTAATATTGTATCGGGTAATCATAAGCCTTCCACAGAATATAAAATACATAGTATTTTTTATAAAAATCGTGATGATGTAAAAGCAGTGATTCATTGTCATCCTATACATATAACAACATTGTCAGTTTTGGATATTGATAGAATTGAAGTTGAAATTTTACCAGAAGTTTATTTGAATTTAGGCGAAATTGCTATTTGTGAATATCAAACGCCTTCGACTCATGAATTGGCTAAAAGTATTGAAAAATATATTGATAAAAATGTTTTTATATTAAAAAATCATGGTGCTGTTACAGTAGGTAAAACATTAGAAGAGGCATATTATAGAATGGAAAAATTTGAACATTTTGCTCAAATTTATTTATTAGCCAAACAATTTGGAAACATAAAAAAATTAACTTCTAGTCAATTAGAACAATTAAAAATAATTGCACAAACTGTTTATAAGAGCTAAAATGAAAAAAAACATAGCGCTTGTCGTTGGTGGTATTTCCTCAGAGCGAGAGATATCATTAAAATCAGGTTTTGGGGTTTATAATTCTTTGATTAAAAATAAAGATTTTAATATAAAAGTTATAGATCCTGCACTCGGTTTAAATCAATACTCTAATAATGAAGATTATTTTAATAAAGCTTTAGATAAAATAGAATCTGGAAATTTTATTAAAACATTTTCTAGTGATTTATTTAAACATATTGATTTGGCTTTTATCATGTTACATGGTAAATTTGGTGAAGATGGTTTTATACAAAATATTTTTGAGGTTATGGGGATAAAGCATACAGGATCAATGGCATTTTCTTGCGCTTTATCGATGGATAAAAAAATTTCTAAAATTATTTTTGAAAAAAATTCAATTCCTACTGCTAAATGGATTTTTATTGATACTATAAAGGATAATAATATTATTGAAAAAATTCAAATGGAGATAGGTTTACCTTGTGTAATTAAACCAGTAAATGAAGGATCATCTTTTGGGATGTCTATATGTCACGATGTAGAGGAAATTAATAATGGTATATTACTTGCTACAAAATATTCAAGTCACATTTTAGTTGAAAAATATATTAAAGGGCGAGAATTTACTGTTGGCGTTTTAGGCGATTTAGTTCTACCTCCATTAGAAATAAAGCCAAAGCATGAGTATTATGATTATCAATGTAAATATACAAAAGGGATGACTGAATATGAAGTCCCCGCTAATATTTCTAAAGAGCAGACAAAAGAGATTCAAAATCTCGCCAAAAAAGCAGTAGATGCACTTGGAGCTTATGGTTTTCCTAGAGTTGACTTCTTAATGGATGAAAATGGGAATTTTTATTGCTTAGAAGTAAATGCTTTACCAGGTATGACTGAAACAAGTCTTTTCCCTAAAATGGCAAATGCTATTGGTATAGATTATGATGAATTGGTATTAAAAATAATTAACTTAGCAGAAAATAATGGCTAAAAAAGAGATTTTAACCTTAAGGATAAAAACTTTAATTATTATTTTTCTTTTAATTATATCATTAACTTTTTTATTGTTTAACAAAACAGGTTTGACGAGATATTATCAAGTTAAAAAAGAAAAAGAAGATTTATATAAACTAAAGGAACAAAAACAAAAAGAATTAGATGAATTAAAATATAGAGAACAAGTTCTGCAAAATCCAAATTCAAAAGAAGCACTACAGATTTTTGAAAAGATTGCACGCGAAAAGTACGAAATGGCAAGACCAGAAGAAGAAGTAATAAAAATTAAGGAAAAATAACTTTGGATATAAATGTCCCTTTGGCAGAGCGGATGCGTCCTAAAACATTGAAAGATGTTATAGGGCAAGAACACCTGATTGGTGAAGGAAAAACTTTATCTACAATGTTAGATAAAGGTTTTATTTCCTCTTTAATTTTATGGGGACCTCCTGGATCTGGGAAAACGACAATTGCAAAACTGATAAATAACTATTTAAATGCCGATTTTTATCAATTGAACGCAGTTTCTTCTGGTGTTAAAGAAATTCGTGAAGTATTAGAAAAAGCTCGCAATAATACTTTTTTCCAAAAAAAAACAATACTTTTTATCGATGAAATTCATAGATTTAATAAAGCTCAGCAAGATGCACTATTGGAACCAGTTGAAAAAGGGTTAATTATTTTAATTGGTGCAACTACCGAAAATCCTTCATTTGAAATTATTTCACCACTTTTATCTAGGTGTCGCGTTTATACTTTAAATCCTTTAAGCAAAGAAAATTTAATCAAATTAATAGATAAAGCCTTAAAAGAAGATGAGATACTATCTACTAAAGAAATTGAATTCGTTGATAAGGAATATTTGGCTTTTATTTCTGGTGGAGATGCAAGAAGTTTATTAAATATTTTAGAACTCGCTATGCTTAATTCAAATGACGGAAAGATTATAATTGATGAGAACAAAATAAATGAAATTATTCAGAATAAAAAGCTATATTACGATAAGAATGGTGAAGAACATTATAATATAATTTCAGCTTTTATTAAAAGTTTAAGAGGCAGTGATCCTGATGCTGCTATTTATTGGCTTGCAAGGATGCTTGAAGCAGGAGAAGATCCTTTATTTATTGCTAGACGTATGATAATATTAGCGTCTGAAGATATTGGTAATGCTTCACCAAATGCTTTAATTTTGGCTAATGCTACATTTGATGCTGTAAGTAAAATAGGTATGCCTGAGGCTAGAATTATTTTAGCTCAATGTGCAACATTTTTAGCTGCTTCTCCGAAGAGTAATGCCTCATATATGGCAATAAATTCTGCTATTGCAGATGTCAGAAATGGAAAAGTTTATCAAGTTCCATTACATTTACGCAATGCTGTAACTTCTTTAATGAAAAATTTAGGATACGGTAAAAATTATCATTATGCACATGATTACGAAAATCATTTTTATGAAATGAATTTTCTTCCAGATGAACTAATAGGTAAACAATATTATTTCCCAACAGAACAAGGACAGGAAAAAAAACTTAAAGATAGATTGAGCTTTTTATGGAAAAAATTAAAAAAATATCAATAATTATAATTTTGTTTTTTTGTGCAAATATTCTGTATCCTAATATATTGTATAAGCAAAATAAATTTCAATCAAAGCAAATAATTTTAGTTCTTACAAAAAATTGGAATACAACAGAAGGGAAATTGTATTTTTGGGAAGTATCAAAAAACAAATGGAACAAAGTTATTGAAAATGTACCAGTCGTTTTAGCAAGCAAAGGTTTAGCTTGGGGGAGAGGTTTACTCGATATAAATTATTTAAAAGGGAGATTAAAGCAAGAAGGCGATAGTTGTTCACCAGCTGGGATTTTCAAAATAAAAAGAGCTTTTGGATATATCAAAAAAGACTCTCTCAATATAAATCTAGATTATTTTCAGGCTGATTCAACAACTTTTTGCGTTGATGATGTTAATTCAAAATATTATAATCAACTTGTTGATATCGATACAATTAAACAGATTGATTGGAAAAGTCGTGAAAGATTAAGATTTTATAATTCTGATTTATATAAATTTTGCATAGTTATTGAGCATAATACTGAAAATATTAAGCCTAGTTTAGGTTCTTGTATTTTTATTCATCTTTGGTTAAAGGATAGAAAAAATTCTGAAAAATATATTCCTACTAGTGGATGTACAAGTCTTAGTGAAGAAAATATTATAAAACTTATAAATTTACTAGATAAAAATAAAAATCCGATTATAATTCAACTACCTATAACTGAATACAAAAAGATTTCAAAAATATTTAATTTACCTTTTGATCACAATATGGAGTAGAAATGTCTAATTTAATTTTATTCATTACCTCAGAGGCTGTTCAGACAGTTTTTGTCTATGCTTTAGTAATTCTTTTCGGCCTTTGGTTAAGTAAAATTAAAATTAAAGGAATATCTTTTGGAATAGCTTTTGCTTTATTTGTTGGCATTATTTTTAAAAGTATTGGTTTTAACTTGAATCATTCTCATATAGAATTATTTAAAGAATTTGGTTTAATACTTTTTGTTTATGCATTAGGTTATCAACTAGGGCCTAGTTTTTTCAATTCATTTAAAAAAGAAGGCTTGAAATATAATTTATTAGCATTTCTTGGCGTATTCTTAAGTGTTTGCTGTGTGGTAGTTTTTTATTATATCTTTAATATGGATATATCAATTTTAGTAGGAATTTTGCAAGGTGCAATAACAAATACACCAGGTTTGGGAGCGGCTCAGCAAGCGCTAAAAGAAATTGGTGGTCAAAGTTTATCACAATATACAAAAAATGTTGGTGTTGGATATGCGATAGTTTATCCTTTTGGTATTTTAGGTATTATATCATCAATGTTAATAATCAAAAAATTATTTGACGTTGATATAGAAATTGAAGCTAGTAAATTGAATAAAAATCAAAAAGAATTGGTTAAAGCGAATATTATTATTAGAAATTCGGATTTAAATAATATTAAAATTACTGACTTTAAAACTAAATTTAATTTCGATTTTATAATTTCAAGAGTTAAAAAAGAGAGTGAAATTATTATTCCTAATAAGGATACTGAATTAAATCAAAATGATGTTATTCTAGTTATATGTGAAAAAATTAACTTAGATGAAATTATCAAAAATTCAGGTGAAATTACTAAAGAGGATATTTCGAAACATAATGGTAAAGTTACTACAAGAAAAATAATTGTTACTCAAGATGAAGTTTTGAACATTCCTTTATATAAACTAGATTTAATAAATAAATATGGGATTACTATAACTAGAATCTATAGAATGGGACTTGAGTTATTACCTAATTCGGATATGTCACTTCAATTTGGAGATATCATTAGAATTGTTGGTGAAGAGGAAGAGATTGAAAAAATTGTTAAACTTTTTGGGCATTCACAGAAAAAATTATATGAACCAAACCTTATTCCGATATTTTTAGGTATTTTACTAGGTATTGTTATTGGTTATATTCCTATTCCAATCCCTGGCTTACCTGCAGCATTTAAGCTTGGGGCAGCTGGTGGGACTATCATAGTTTCTATACTTATGTCAAAATATAGCCCTAAATTAAATTTAAAAAATTATATGACACCTGGTGTTAATTTGATGTTAAGGGATTTAGGTATTTTGTTATTTTTAGCAAGCGTTGGTCTTAATGTTGGTTCTGATTATTTCACAATATTATTTAGTAGAACTGGCCTTGAATACATTTGTCTTGGATTAATTATTACAATTTTACCTTTATTGTTGATTGGCATTATTTCATATAGGCAATTGAAACTAAACTATCTTTCTGTTTCAGGTATGATGGCTGGAATCACTACAGATCCACCAGCATTGGCTTATGCTCAATCTTTTCATCAAAGCGAATATGCTGTTTTAAGTTATGCAACAGTATATCCATTTGTAACTTTTTTAAGAATTTTATTTGCTCAGCTTTTAGTGTCAATTTTTATCAAATAATACTCATTTATTTTTATTTGTTTTAAGAAATAATTAAATTTAAATTAAGAAATTTTTTTTGTAAATAATAATATTCAATAAATGGTGTAGTATGGGGAGTGTATCCGAAAAAATTAAACAATTGCAAGAAAAACAAAAGAAATTACTTGCAATGGGAGGCCCTGAAAAAATAGAGGCCCAACACAAAGCAGGTAAACTAACAGCAAGAGAAAGATTAAACCTACTTTTTGATAACGGTTTTTATGATGAACTTTATGGTTTTGTTGAACATGAATGTACAAAGTTTGGCCTTGCCGAAAAAGAATTTCCTGCTGATGGAGTTGTTACTGCTATTGGTGCAATAAGTGGTAGGCCTGTTTGCGTTGCATCTCAAGATTTTACTGTTATGGGTGGTAGTGTAGGTTGGAAACATGCTTGGAAGATTTCTGAAATTGCACAACAAGCTTACAAAAATGGTATTCCACTCATAACAATTAATGATAGTGGTGGCGCTAGAATTCAAGAAGGTGTTGATTCTTTGCGTGGCTATGGTACAATTTTTTACAATAATACTTTACTTTCTGGTTTAGTCCCTCAAATTGCTATTATTTCCGGCCCTTGTGCAGGTGGTGCAGCCTATTCACCTGCTTTAATGGATTTTATTATTATGGTCAAAGGAAGTGGTAAAATGTTTATCACTGGCCCTGATGTTATAAAAGAAGTTACTGGAAGAGAAATTGATGTTGAAGAATTAGGCGGTGCTATTGCTCACGCTACAAAAAGCGGTAATATACATTTTGTTGCTGAAAATGACGAAGAAGCAATCGAAATTTGTAAAAAATTATTATCTTATATCCCTAATAATAATACTGAAGATCCACCATATGAACCTAAAGAAGAATTAGAATTAGTTGAGGATGAATTCTTAAATACTCTTTTGCCTGATGATCCAACTATTCCTTATGATATGCGAATTTTATTAGAAAGAGTATTTGATAAAGATAGTATTTTAGAAGTGCAAAAAGATTTTGCACAAAATATAATTATTGCTTTTGCTAGATTGAATGGTAGATCAGTTGGCGTTGTTGCTAATCAGCCTAATTACTTAGCTGGTTGCTTAGATATTGATAGTTCAGATAAAGCTGCCAGATTTATTCGCTTTTGTAATGCTTTTAATATTCCAATCATTACATTTACAGATACACCAGGGTTTATGCCAGGTATTGAACAAGAATATGGCGGAATTATCAGACATGGCGCCAAAATGCTATTTGCTTATTCTGCTGCAACTGTACCAAAGATTACTGTTATAACACGTAAAGCATACGGTGGTGCATATTTAGCTATGTGTGCTAAAAGTCTTGGTGCCGATAGAGTGGCTGCTTGGCCAACCGCTGAAATTGCTGTAATGGGAGCTGAAGGCGCTGTATCCGTTTTGTATAAAAAAGAAATCCAAAAAGCTGCTGATCCTACTCAAAAAAGAAAAGAATTGATTGAAGAATATAGAAACGAGTTTGCTACACCTTATCAAGCAGCTAAAAAAGGTATGGTGGATGCTGTTATTGAACCTAAATTTACTAGAAATTATATTTCAATAGCTCTTGAATCATGTACTACTAAACGTGAATTGAGACCTCAGAAAAAACATGGATTAATTCCACTATAATTGGAGCTTTTATGGATTATTTTAAAAATATCTTGCCTTCTGTCATTGAAGCTTTGTATTTAATGATTGTAGGTATGACAATTGTATTTTTAGTTTTAATTTTTTTCTCATTTGTCATTTGGCTTTTACAAAAATTGGACTATTATTTATCAAAAACACCAAGACCAACTTATACAGAAGAAGATATTGTTATTGAAAATGCAAAATTATCTAGAGATGATTATCGCGAACTTATCGCTGTAATCGCTGCTGCTATTTCTGTAAACTACAAAAATAAGTTCGTAATTAAAAAAGTTAAATATATTAGCCAGAAACCTAAATCTTGGGTTACATCTGGTAGAAGTACATTATTAAGTCATAACATTGTTAAAAGAAAATAATTGAGGTGATAAATGAAAAAACTAAGAATTAAAGTTGATGGTAAAGTCTATGATGTTGAAGTTGAACTTCTTGAAGATGATGAACAAAATGATCCTTATTTCCATTCTCAAAATGTAAGTACAAGTTTAAAAAGAGAACACCATGAAATCCCAGCTCCTGCTCCAGCAGGGAAATCACAACTTGAAACAATTCAAGAAGCTCTTTCGGGTAAAACAATGCTTTCACCACTTAATGGTGTAGTAGTTGAAGTTTGTGTAAAACCTGGCGATACTGTTAAAGTTAACGATACTTTAGTTGTTGTTGAAGCTATGAAAATGAAAACAAACATTGCTTCAAAATATGATGGAGAAATTGAATCTATTAATGTAAAACAAGGTGATAGAATAGAAGCAGGACAACCTTTAGTAACTTATAAATAGCTGGTGAAATTATGTTAGAAGTTTTTCAAAGATTTTTAAATGGCACAGGTTTTGGTGCCTTTACTTCGGGCCAGATTTTAATGATATTAATCTCTTTTGTTTTGATGTATCTGGCTATAAAAAAAGATTTTGAACCATTACTACTTTTGCCAATTGCATTAGGTGCATTTTTAACTAATTTACCTATGAATGGGTTGTTAAGTGAACCTTCTAAAGCAAATGATTTTATTGGAGGACTTTTCCATTACATATCATATGGAATCAGGCTTGAAATATTTCCTCCTCTCATATTTTTAGGTATTGGTGCAATGACAGATTTCGGGCCTTTATTAGCAAATCCTAAAACATTTTTATTAGGTGCTGCTGCTCAATTTGGTGTTTTTGCTGCTTTGTTTATGGCTGTATTATTAGGTTTCGACTTAAAAGAAGCTTCTTCCATTGGTATTATAGGTGGCGCCGATGGACCTACAGCAATATTTCTAACACTTAAGCTTGCTCCTCATCTTTTGGGTCCTATTGCTGTTGCTGCTTATTCTTATATGGCTCTTATTCCTTTAATTCAACCTCCATTAATGAAGCTCCTTACTACCAAAGAAGAAAGAATGGTAGTTATGGAGCCACCTAAGCAGGTTTCCAAAAATATAAAAATTATTTTTCCTATAATAGTTATTTTAATAGGAACATTAGTTGTTCCACCAGTTGCGCCATTGCTTGCAATGTTAATGGGTGGAAATTTACTTAGAGAAAGTGGTGTTGTTGATCGACTTAGCAATATGGCTCAAAATGAATTGATAAATATTATAACCTTTTTCTTAGGTGTTTCAGTAGGTCTTACGATGACAGCTGACAAGTTTCTTCAAGCCAAAACAATAAAAATCATTGTTCTTGGTGTTTTTGCTTTCGGTTTTTCAACTGTTGGAGGCCTTATATTAGGTAAAATTATGTGTAAACTTTCAAAAGGTAAAATTAATCCTTTAATCGGGTCTGCTGGTGTTTCAGCTGTCCCAATGGCTGCAAGAGTTTCTCATAACGTTGCTCAAGAAGAAAATCCTCAAAATTACTTAATTATGCACGCTATGGGACCAAATGTAGCAGGAGTAATTGGCACAGCAATTGCCGCAGGTGTATTACTCTCTTATTTTGTTAAATAAAATATAATTAAAAATTATACAACAAAGCTCTCTTCAAAAGGGAGCTTTTTTTTATCTCTGGGCTCAGACAGTGTAAGCTTAAGCCCTTTGCAGCTTGATGAAAGCTGCAAGGGGCAGCGGGCCGGAACGGCCCGCTAAAAATTTTTCTAATAGCCACTTACAAAGAGGATTAAAATCCTATTTACAGTATTGTTGGGGAGCAAAGGTTGTGAATTATGATATATCGTAATTACAAATATATAGATTATACAATTATATTGTAAAAACAAATATATTTTCAAAAAATTGTAATTATATCGTTAATACAAATATATTGTAAATACAAATATATTTTTGAAAAATTGCTAATATATCGTAAATACAATTATATCTGATATACGAATATATTATATGAGATTTAAAATTATCAACCTAATTATAAACTTTCGTCAATTATTATTTGTGAAAAAAAAATATATATTGTAAGTGGTAGATAATATTGTAGATAAGGGGCATAATAAGAATAATTTTTAGGCGTTAGCCCGCCCGTGCGCCGCTCGGCGCACGGGCTTTATGCTTACACCGTCTGAGCTAAATATTGTTTAAATTAAAAAATATACTTACTTAAATCATAAAATATTATAAAGTAAGTAAAAATAAAATACGCTCAATGAAACTATATAAGATAAAGCTGTAATAATCATACCAGGAAGAAAAAATTCCTTGAAATTTATCTTAACACCGTATCTATCAGCACTTTCAATAACTATTAGATTTGCCATAGCACCTATTATTGTTGCATTACCTGCTAAAGTTGAACTTGAAGCTAACGAAAGCCAAAGTATTGGATTATTATTTGATTTCAATAGCGGAAACATTAATAAACAATAAGGTACATTACTCAAAATTTGAGATAAAAATAAAGATAAACTATGAATTGTAAAAATTGACTGATAATCTGGCTTAAATTTATAATTATCTATTATAAAACTTAACAATCCTTGTTCTTCAACCGTGTGAACTATTATAAAAAGTGAAGCAAAAAAAACTAATAAAACCCAATCAACTTCTTTGATAATTAACGAAGGTTTAACCTCGCCAAAAAGTAATATCAATGTTGCTCCAATTAATGCAACCATTGGAATATTAAAATTAATTAAATGGCCTGTAAAAAATAAAATTATTACCAGAGTAAAAATACTTATTGATCTTGTAAAGCTTGCTTTAACAGTGGATATATGCCTATTTTGAAACTTTTCTTTCCAATCTATATTTTTGTAATAAAATCTTATAAAATAGACTATGAAAAACATTCCAATAATCGATATCGGAAACATTAGTAATAAAAAATTTCCAAATGTTATGCCTGATCTAAGACCTACTAGCATATTCTGTGGATTACCAGTAATCGTCATTGCGCTGCCAATATTCGATGAAAATATTTCAGCTAATAAAAAAGGTTTAGGATCGACATCTAATTCATTCGCAACTTTAATAATAATAGGAGTAAATAATAAAACAACTGCATCGTTAACTAAGAATGCAGATGCTATTCCTGTAGTGAAAGTAATTAAAAATAGCAAATTGAAAGGTGTTTTAGAAAAAGTTAAAATTTTATCAACTAATAAAGTAAAAAAACCGTCCAATTCAAGAACCGAAATTATAATCATCATCCCCAAAAGCAAAGCAATAGTATTATAATCAATAAAGTCAACTGCTTTTTCAAAGTCAATAATTCCAAAAGCTAATAAAGCTACAACACCAAAAAAAGCTGATGATGGACGATCAATTTTAACTTTTGGCAAACTTGTAAAAATAATTCCAATATAACTTATAATAAAAATTATTGCTGTGATATTTTGATTTGTCATTATTTTTATTAAATTAAATTTGTATATTTAAAAATAATGAAATATGAAATATTATGGAAATAAATTACAAAATTATAAAAAAACTCGGAATCTTATCCGATGACACTAAAAAATGGAAAAAAGAACTAAATCTTGTTAGTTGGAATGATAATGAACCTAAATATGATATTAGGGACTGGGATGAAACCCACTCCAAAATGTCTAAAGGTATTACTCTGACCAAAGAAGAAATGCTGAAATTGAAAGAAATATTAAATAAAATTGAAATAGAAGATTAATTATTTATTCTCTAATGTGTCCGTTTCCAATAACAATCCATTTATAAGTTGTTAGTTCTTCTAATCCCATAGGGCCGCGAGCGTGAAGTTTATCAGTTGCAATTCCAATTTCTGCGCCCAAGCCATAAACTCCACCATCAGCTAATCTTGTAGAAGCATTTACCATAACAGATGATGAATCGATAACTTTTAAGAATTGTTCACCTTCATAATAATTTTCAGTTATGATAGATTCTGTATGTCCAGAACTATATTTATTTATATGATTAACAGCATCATCAAAATCTTTAACTATTTTTATTGATAATGTTAAACTTAAATATTCGGTGTACCAATCATCTTCGGAGGCTAATTTTAAGTCACTAACAATTTTTTTTGATTTCTGACATCCCTTAATATCAACATTATATTTCTTCAATTCTTTAACAATATGTGGTAAAAAATCTTTAGCTATAGTTTGATCAATCAGTAAAGTTTCTAATGCGTTACATACAGAAGGCCTTTGAACTTTACTATTTATGATTATTTTAGTAGCTTTATTAAAATCAGCATATTTGCTAACATAAATATGACAAACACCTTTGTAATGTTTCAAAACAGGAATTCTGGATTTTTCAACGACACTCCTTATTAAGCTTTCTCCACCTCTTGGAATTACAAGTTGAATATTCTTATCATCTTTGAGTAGTTCATCAACAACGGTATAATCAGTTGCTTCTAAATAGGTTATTAAATTTTCTGGTAGTTTACTTTTTAATAATGCCATTCTAATTTGTTGCATAAAGCTCAAATTAGAATAATAAGCATCACTTCCACCACGTAATATTGCAGCATTTCCTGATTTTACAATTAAAGTTGTAGCATCAATTGTCACATTTGGCCTGGCTTCATAAATCATAAAAATTACACCAATTGGTGTTCTCATTTTCCCAACCTTAAAGCCCTGTGGTCTGGTTGAAAGATTTTCAATATTTCCAATAGGATCAGGTAAATTAATTATTGTATCTATTGAAGAAATTATATTATCAATCCTACTATCGTTTAATAAAATTCTATCTATTACAGATTTTGAAATATTATTTTTTTCGGCGTTTTTTATATCAATACTATTTTGGTCCAATATAAATTGGCGGTTGGCATCTATAAAAGAAGCTAAATATTTTAAAAAATCATTTTTTTGTTGTGTATTACTAATTTTTAATGATTCTTGATAAGCTCTAAAAGTCTTTTGTGCTACTAAATTTTCAGACATTTCTTCGAACCTTTTCAATTGTTAATAAATATTTTTTCAATTCAATGCCACCTGCATAACCACCTAAATTCCTATTCTTATTGATAACACGATGGCACGGTATAATTATTGGTAATTTATTTTTATTAAGAGCATTTCCAACAGCTCTTGAATATTTTTTATCACCTAATTTAATTGCAATATCCTGATAAGATACTACCTCACCGTAAGGTATTTTTAATAATTCATTGTAAACTTTTTTTTGAAAATTTGTCCCTTTAATCTCAATTGGAATTGTAAAATTTTTTCTTTGTCCTTCTAAGTATTCAAATAGTTCATCGTAGACCTTTTTTTCAAAATCATTTAAAGCATCATAATCGAAATGATGATTATCATAAGAAACAAAATTAATATTTTTTAAGATAACATTATCATAAACAATTTCTATAGCAATTTTTTGCTCATTAAAAACTAGAATTCTTTTCATATGAAATTATTTTTTTTTAATTTAATTTTTTTTTAATTTAAAAATTTAAACTTAAAAATTAAAGGTAAAAAAATGAAAAAGTTATTTTTTCTTGTATTGTTGTTTATAATTGGTTGTTCTACAGTGCAAAAATTTTCACATCAAGAAGAAAAAGAGTTAACTATTAAATTAGATAGCTTGCAAATAAAAATTGCAGATGAATTAAAAATCACTCAAGATAGTTTGATTGCTTTAATTGAAAAACCAATTTATAAGATGAAAGCTCAGGAAGTTGACGCATATTTAAAATATTTATCACGATATGAACCTAACTTATCACAAAGAATAAAAATAATTGCTAAAAAGAATTTAGGTCAGCCATATAAAATTTACCTTCTTGGGGAATTTCCAGTTGAAGTTTATCCTGATGTACATGTAGGCGGGTTATATCCAACTGATATTTTAGGAACGCAACCAACTTTTACATTAGAAAAGAGTGATTGTGTTGTATTTTGTGAACATACATATTCTATGGCATTAGCTAAAAATTGGAAACAATTTTATGCTTATTTACAAAGAATTAGATATAAAGATGGAGAAATATCATTTTTAACACGAAATCATTTTACTGAATATGACTGGGATAACAATAATTCTTGGCTTGTGAAAGATTTTATGGATGATATACCACAAAAATTCACTAAAACAATAAAAACAACAATTAATAAAGCAAATTTTTTCAAAAGATATAACATAGGTCAAAATATTCAACCAATAACATTCGAATGGAAATATATTCCTTTAAAATATGTGGATTCTGTAATAAGTTATTTAAATACAGGTGATTTTGTAAATTATGTAAGAGGTTTTGGTGATGATGCTTCAACTTATGTGGGACATACTGGAATAATTATCAAAGAAAATGATACAGTATATGTTATTAATTCAACAGAGCCTCAAGTAAGAATTGATAAATTATCAGAAGTAGTAGCCAATGGAATTAAAATATATGATGAAAAAATAGATTATAATAAAAATAACACTAAAAAGAAACCAATATTATACGGTTTTAGGTTTTTAAAATTGCAAAATAATCCCTATGAAAATTTAAAAAAAATAGATGGTGAAAGAGCGCCAGTTGTTAAAATTTTGGGTAACTAAATTTTATATTCCTCGAAAAATACTTACCTTTAAAACTTTAATAATGTTTTTTATGGAGGAAAATTGGCACTTAATAATATGTTGACCAGGATTATTGTTTCTATAGTAGCAATACCTTTGATTATTTTAACAATATTATTTGGTAAAATATATTTTCTAATTTTTATTTCAGCTGTCTCTAGCATTGCATTATATGAATTTTTAACTTTCTCAAAAAATAAGAACTCTTATCCTCAAGTTAATGTTAGTCTAATTTTGGGCTTGTTGTTTATTTGGAATGTATATTTTTCGTTTATTGATTTTCAAATACTATTATTATTAAGTATACTTTTAACATCTTTAATTGAACTTTTTAGAGATAAAAATTCTGCAATTATAAATTTAGGTATAACTTATCTTGGTATTCTTTATATACCAATATTTCTAAGTTCATTGATTTATTTAAGAGAATATGATAAAATCTTTTATTATAATGGTGCATATTTAATTTTAGGAATAATTGTTAGCATATGGACATGCGATAGTGCAGCTTATTTTGTTGGTATTAAAATAGGGAAACATAAAATTTTCCCAAGAGTTAGCCCGAAAAAGTCATGGGAAGGATCAATCGCCGGTTTAATTTCTGCAATAATAGCTATGGTTATTCTACAAAAATATTTGTTAGATTTTATCACTTTTAGACAAGCATTAATAATGGGAATTGTAATTGGAGTATTCGGTCAAATAGGAGACTTAATCGAATCCCTATTTAAACGTGATGCAGGTGTTAAAGATTC
>Ga0116168_1000429_pt1 | contig 41509 bp, 29 predicted proteins | sample AD_UKC129_MetaG_FD_89795 | JGI IMG/M metagenome (GOLD analysis project Ga0116168, IMG submission 89795) | Active sludge microbial communities of municipal wastewater-treating anaerobic digesters from Canada - AD_UKC129_MetaG | ecosystem: Engineered > Bioreactor > Anaerobic > Digestate | place...
CCGGGGGGGGGCGGGCGGGGTGTGTGCTCGGGGGGGGGGGGGGGGGGTGGTTGTGGTGGGGGGGGGGGGGGGGAGGGGGGGGGGGGGGGGGCTCGCTAGGGGGGGCCATGGAATGCTCGCATTAGGTAGATGCGTTTGATGTACAGGCATTTGCATTGGGACGGGCAGGGGCTGAGGGCTGCGGTGATTTGCTATTGCTTTTTATACTCGCTGTGCTTGGCTTGCGAGCAACCCTATGAATGCGCTCCCGCAACCCGTCCGGCGTTTTCTCCTTTTGGTTTCCCTGTTCACGCCTTTTCTGCTGAGAGCCGAGGTGACGGTTTTCACGATCGATCAGGCGCAGTCGTCGCTGACAATCAGCGGCACGCTTCTCGGCAACCCTTTGCAGGAACAGGCGCCGGGAAGCCTGACGACCGACTATTTCGGGACAATTGTCGCCGATGTCACGGACACGACCATTGAGTTCGTTGGCGGATCGGAGATCAGAGCGAACGACAGTGGCACGTGGCAGCCGGCGGAAGGGGGCGAGGCAGGAAGCGCTCCCGCCAACTACGGCGCGCAGGCCAGCCTGCTGTTTATCTCGGGCGTTGCGGCCCTGCGCCATATCGTGCTCGACGTGGCCAGCCCTCCGTTGCCGATAACCGGAGGAACGTTCCCGTCCGAGTCAATGACGTTCAGTTTTCCGACCAACGCATCCACGGGGAGCGGCCTCGGGCAGCGGCAGCGAGCCACTGGCCGACCACTCGACGAACAATATCGGCACCGTTGCCGGCATCACGACTCAGAATGGCAGTCTCGTCCTGATAATTCCTATCCAGGTGACGACGTACGCCAGTTTTTTGGCGTCCAACGACATCGCGATCACGTTGGAGGGACAGTTGGTGGCGCAAACGCCTGCGGCCAATCGGCCGGAAATTCAAAAGCTTGAGTTGTTACCCGGCGAAGCGAGATTCACCATCAGCACCGCGTTGGATCAGGACTACACGATCGAAGGATCCTCAAACCTGATAGACTGGCCGACGATCCTGGACGAGTTCACGGCCACGAACACTGTCAGTGTCCGGACAGTCGCCGTGCCGCCGTCGCCCGCGCTCTTCTTCCGCATCCTGGAGGATTAGGTGCCTTGCGGGGCACCGATCGATAGTTGATAGGTGATCGCCGATCGCCGAAGGCAAATGCGTTCACGCGGTGGCGCGGCGGTAGTGTTCGACGGGAAAGATCCAGTAGGGCACGCGGCTCTTGAGGATGACCTCGCGGGCGCGTTCTCTTGCGACCATGCGGCCCTGGGCGAGGCGGACGAGGCAGGCATCGGCAAGAGGTTTCTGGTCGGGCGGATAATACCCGCGCTTGAGGTAATAGATCACCCGCTTGTAGCGGTGCCCGGTGCGGGTCTGGCTGATCTGCGTGCGGGCATCGACGAGGAACGTCCGCGGCTTGTAATGATACAGAATGCGCCGGGAGATGTTGTAGATCTCGTGGTTCGTGAACGGCACTTTCGTGTAACGTCCTTCGCGATACGGCGGGAAGATGTCGAAGGCCATCCGGACGCTCTCGGCGTGGCCGAAAGGGGCGTTGCCGCGTTCGAGCGACCAGACGGCGTAGCCGATGAACCGGCCGTGGTCCGATTCGTCCGCAGGGTCGAACACGTTGTGGATGTGGAATCCCATGACCTCGTCGGGCATGGCCGGGATGGCCAGGATTTCGAGCACGCCTCCGGAGGGCAGGGTGGCGAAACCGTGGCGCGCCTCGTCGAGATGCGCGCGCATGTTGGCGATATGGCGCCGATCGAAATAACCGTCCATATTCGGCATGCGCCAGAGTTCCTGTGAGAAGCGGACGAGTTCCTTCGCCGCCGCTTCCCGCGTCAGGGGATACAGGTGGATTTCCTTCTGCCCGAGAATGTCCTGGTGCAAAATACGCATTCGTTCCGCCTCGGCGAGGCGGGTGATGTCGGCGGGACTCAGTCTGCCGATTGGCGCTCTTGTCCGGGAACTCTCTGGCACGGATTCAAGGTAGCAGCGGAACCGGAATCTGAGATGTGAAATATTTCGGATCTCGGATTTCGGATTTCTGTCATTTCCATTCCTGCTTCTGCGGCTATATTGCGGCCGGATGAAAACTCGACTTCCCTTTGCCGGCGCGGTGGCGTTGTTGCTGGTGTTGACAGGTTTCACGGGATGCCGGAGCGCGTATTACGCGGCGTATGAGAAGTTCGGCGTTCACAAGCGCGACCTGTTGCGGAAGCACGTGACTGCGGCGCGCGACGAGCAACAGGCGGCCGGGGAGCAGTTCAAGAGCGCGCTGGAACGCCTGAAAGAGTTGTACGGTTTCAGCGGCGGCAACCTCGAGAAGGCCTACAAGGGCCTGCAGAATGAATACGAGGATTGCGCGGCCCGCGCCGACGATGTGCGCAAGCGCATTAAACAGATCGAAACCGTCGCGGAGGATCTCTTTACGGAATGGGAAAGTGAGATCAAGGAAATCAGCACGGTGTCGTTGCAGGCGTCGAGCCGCCGGCAGTTGCGCGAGACGCGGGCGCGGTATCAGGATCTGCACGACGCGCTGAAGGAGGCGGAGCGCAGCATGGACCCGGTGCTGACGCAATTGCGCGATCAGGTGTTGTATCTCAAGCACAATCTGAACGCGCAGGCGATCGCGTCGTTGAAGGGCGAGGCGGCGAATATCCAGGTGGATATCACGCGGTTGTTGGAGCAGATGAATGCCGCTATTGCTCGCGCGGATGAGTTCATCAGCACGCTGCAGTCGGAGTAAGGGAGCCGCGCTTCAATCCCGGCCGGTGCGTTCGAGGTTGTTTGTCGAATCGCCGGCACCCACGTGGCGGGTGGAGAGTGTCTCTGAATCGAGACGGTTCAGGATGGGTTGAATGGCCCGCAGGTGTTGTCGCAGCGCGGCCAGGTCGGCGTCGATACCGGCGCCCGGTGTAGCGGGTGGCGGGGCGTTCGTTCCGAGAACGCCGCGAAGAATGTCGCTGATCACATTGGTGCCGGCGGGCTGGGGTTCGCCTGACGTGTTTGTGTTCTGATTCAGGATGCCGCTCAGGACGTCCGCGATGGCTTCGGCTGTCCCTTTCTGACCGGGCGCGTTGGTCGTGGCTCCGGTGATGGAATCCAGGAGCGGCAACGTGCTCTCGACTTCGCGCTTCAATTCATCGATTCGGTCGCCGAGCTCATTGAGCGATCTGCTGGCGGCAGGTGAGTTGGTGGCAGCGATGTCGCGGGCGGACGACTCCGGCGGGCGGGCAGATGACATCGCCGGGTAAAGCGGATTGCGCGAATGCCGGCGTCGCGGTGAACAGGAGGGCGAGGAGAAGAGCGTTGGTTTTCATAAGGGATGAACAGCGAGTGAATGCGAGCGTTCCTGGCGGTCGTCTGTTGCAAGTGATGTCATGAAGGGCAATGGCATAAGGGCACTCCTGACGTCGTGCCTTACAAGAGGAGAGAGGTGAGGGCCATGGGGAGATTCCCGCGATACGGGATCAATGCCGGTTTCGCCGGCGGGATTTGTGGTCCTGCCAGAGGATGTTCGCGACGAGCCAGATTCCGCCGAGGGCGGCGCCGAGGAAGCAGAGGATGGCGAGGCCGGGATAGCCGAAGATCCGGAATGATGTCTGCACCTGCATCAACAGCGCGGCGCCCACGATCAGCGCGGCGAGGATGAGGCCGGTGGTGATCCGGTTGGCCACCTTCTGGAAGCCGTCGAGCAGGAACTGCGTTTCGGTGGCCTTGACCTTCACGTTCAGCTCGGCGTTGCCGATGGCGTCGAAGATGCGATTCAAACGCATGGGCAGGGCTCCCAGGAACTGCCGGGCTTCGAGGAGAGAGGTGAACAGCTTCCCTTCGGTGAGGATGGATTTCATCCGGCGATTGAGGATGCGGCTGGCGTTGCGGCGAATGGATTCGTTTGGATCGAACTCCGGCGCCAGGATCTGTCCCACCTGATCGAGTTGCAGGAGCGTCTTGCCCAGCAGGGTGAGTTCGATGGGAACATAGATGCCGGTGTCGGCGGCCGAGCGGGCCAGTTCGAGCAGCGCCTTGCCCATGTCCACCTCGTGGAGCTTGCTGTTGTGATGCTGCGCGACCAGTTGCCCGAGCTTATGGCGGAACTGCATTTCGTCGAAACTGTCGGCGGTGTCGCTGATCTGGATGGCGACGTCGGCGGCCTCGTCGCTGTCGCCTTCGCTGACGGCAAGCAAGAGTTTGAGGAGGTTTTCCTGCATGGTCGGCGTGGTGTGGCCCACCATCCCGAGGTCGAGAAGGGCGATGCGATAATCGGTGGTGAGGAAGACATTGCCGGCGTGCGGGTCGGCGTGGAAGGTGCCGTCCACCAGGACCTGCTTGAGGTAGGCCTGGAAGAGTTCTTCGATCAGGGCTTTTCCGTCGAAATCGAGACGCGCCAGCGGGCTGAGTTCGGTAATCTTGGTGCCCTCGACGTATTCCATGGTGAGGATCCGGTGGGTGGTGTAGTCGTCGATCGGGCGCGGGATCTGGATGCGCCGGAACTCGCGGAGACTGGCGCCGAGGGTGAGGAGGTTGTTGCATTCGCGGCGGTAGTCGAGCTCGTTAGCGATGGTGGTTTCGAATTCCTCGAGCACCTTGGGCAACTGGTAACGCTCACCGAAGCGGGTGTGGCGATGAAGAGTCTGGGCGATCTCGCGCAGGGCGGCGAAGTCGTCGCGAATCTGCTTTTGAATGTCCGGGCGCTGTACCTTGACCACGACGGGCCGGCCGTCGTGGAGGGCGGCGCGATGCACCTGGCCGAGAGAGGCGGCTGCGAGCGGCTCGGGATCGAAGCTGGAGAAAGCTTTCGAAATTTTCGTTCCGAGTTCGCGTTCGACGATCAGCTCCACGTCCCGGTAGGGGAACGGTTTGACCTTGTCCTGAAGCCGCGAGAGCGGCTTGAGGTAGTGTTCGGGAAGCAGGTCGAGACGGCTGGAGAGGAGCTGGCCGAGTTTGACGAAGGTGGGTCCGAGGCGCTCAAGATCGTTCGGCAATTCCTCGGCCTCGTGTCCATTGAGGGCCGGATCGGGCTCGGTATCGGCACCGAAGCGGGAGGTCATCCCGGACCGGCTGTATCGGGCGAAGAGGAGGGCGATGTCTTTGTAGCGTTTGAGATTGTGCGTGCTGAGTTTCATGCGGTCGTGCTCGGCAGGTTTTGCCCGCAACGTAGGCGACCGGTGAAGCGTGCGAAATGGGGTGGGTTGCTTACCTACTGCGATGGGCGTTCCCGGCGCGGTTGCTTGCGGCCAATGCGTTTCCGTTCCCGGACAGGCCGGCGCGGTATTCGTCGATCCGCCATTGCAGGAATGGAACGCTCCTCGCGGGACTGGCTTTGTTTCGGCGGGGCCAATAGCGCGCGAAATCGCGCTGGAGCTTGCGCAGTTCGCGAATGCCGCGTCGGGCCATTTGGCGGGCGGCGGGGCGATGCTGTTCGACCGCGTGTTGCCAGAGCATGTAGTGGCAGGATTCGATCGCCATGCGTGCTGCCAGTTCAAGTTCCGTGGACAGGATGCTCGGGTGCGCGCGTTGCGCTTTGCGGATCACGCTCAATTGGCGTTCAAGTTCGCGCAGGGCGGCGCGAATGTTTGCCGCAGGAATGTGTCGATAATAGGTGAGGCCGTCGCGTGCGAACAGTTCGCGGGTGCCGGGTTTGGGCGCGGCCAGCACGGCGCCGAGGGGCGTAAGGTTTGGAGTTGTGAAACGCAGTTTCCGATGCGCATAACCGAGTTGGCACGCCGCGGTCGCGAGTTGTTGTGTCGCGTCCGCAAACACGTCCCGGCTCAGCACGGGAATCAACATTGGTTCGTGGAACGTTTCGACGCACCAGGCGCAGGCGGCGCCGGCGGCGCAGGCGAAGTAGCTGACGGCCGGCGGCTGCGGGTGACCGCCGTCTCCCCAGTCGGTGATCAGGTAACCGATCGCTCCATGACGGCGGCCGGCTTCGGCGGCGTTCCTGAGGTTCGCGAGCGCATTGTCGTGGCGGCCGACAAACGTCATCCAGGTGGAGGTTCCGGGACAGACGTAGAAGGGCACCTTTGCGCGAGCGAAAAGAGACGCCTCCTTTTCGAACGGATGGTCGGCTTCATATCCCCAGTTCAATGCGATCACATCGCGCGGAAGTCTTCTGATGAGTTCCGGGTGATTCAGGATGATGTCGCCCCAGAACATCATGCGCCGTCCGCGCGCCCTCACTTCGCGGTGCACCTTTTTCAGGAAATCGAGATAGACCCGGCCTTTGCCGAGTTTCGCGCATCGTTCCCTGCTCTGGCCGCGGCCCAGGTCCCAGGTTTCGTCGCAGCCGACATTGAAGAATCGGCTCGAGAAGTTCGGAAGCAGTTCGTCGTAAAGCTGACGCAGGAACGGGATGGACCCGGGGTGAGTCGGCGCCAATGTCGAGGGATACCGGAGGAAGCTGCCGTCGTCGCTTTCATACGGTTCGCTGACTTCAGCCAGCGGTTTGAGGGGCGGCCAGGCCAGGAACTCCCGCAGATGCCCGAATGAATTCTGGTTCGGCACGAGGTCGATGCCGAATCGACGGCAATGCGCGTCGAGCTTCCGGATCTCGGCGCCTGTCAGGGCTCCCCAATCGCGCCAGACCGGACGGAACCGGCGGTACGCGAAGGTGTGCTCGGTGTAGAGCTGGAGTTCGTTGATTTTGAGATCGGCGAGATGTTCGACCAGTTCGAACAGCGTTGAGAGCTTCGGGACGCGTCCGCGCGAGACGTCGAGCATCATGCCGCGGCGGGTGAAGTCGGGCCAGTCGCGGATGCGGAGGCAGGGGAGGGAGCGGCCATGTTCGCGCAGGAGTTGCACCAGGGTGGCGATGCCGGCGTGCAGGCCGGCGTCGGAACTGAATTGGAGTGTGAGGCCGCCGGGTTCGATATCGAGCGCGTAGGCGTCCGGGTGTTCGGGAAGCTTCGGAAGACGAACCGCGCGCACGGTGCTGCAGAGGTTGGAGGCTTTGAGCGAGCGCGACGGCTGCGCGTTCGTGAGCGCGGCATTCAGTCGGCGTTCGATCGCGCTTCGGAGCGCAGCGGGGATGTTGCCGGAGAGGGCGAGCCGTCTGGAAACGAGCCGCCGGCCCGGGCGGGTTTCCAGCAGGCGCGGCCCGGGCAGGAGGTTCATTGTTCGGAGAGAAAGGGGCGTTCTCCAACAACTGGGGACGAGCCGTCCCCGCCCCTGTTATTTCGCGATCATGCCGGTCTTGCGGGCGTAATTGAACAGGCCGCCGGCATCGACCACGGGCCGGACGTCGCCCAACGGCTTGAATGAATATGTCTGGCCGCTGCCTTTCACGGTCACCGTTCCGGCGTCAAGATCCACCGTGACTTCGTCGCCGGTTTTCAACGTGTCGCACAGGCGCGTTGTGATTTCGCACGGGTAGAGTTCGCCGGTGGCGACGCAATTGCGGAAGAAGATGCGCGCGAAGCTTTCGGCGAGAACGATGCGGCATCCGGCCGAGCCCAATGCGATCGGCGCGTGCTCGCGGGAGCTGCCGCAGCCGAAATTCCGTCCGGCGACGACGATCGGGTAATCAGTGTCGAGCTTGCCATCCTTGACGAAGCGGATGGGGTAAAGGGATTCCGGCAGGCCGCAGAGGGCGTAGGAGCCGAGCTTTTCGTACTCGTCGGGTATGGTGGGCACCAGGTTGAGGTACTGGGCCGGAATGATCTGGTCAGTGTCGATATTGTCTCGGACCACGTATACCGGTCCGCTGAAAACAGATTGCATGGGGAAAGATTGGCTTTGGAGGAAGCGGTTTTCAACCAAAGAAAAGGATCCAGGGGAATGGAAACGGAGCATTCAACGTGACTGGGATTGGGACCGCGACTCTGCGAGTCGCAGCAACGACGGATAGCTCAAAGCAGTCAGGGATCCCCGGTCAATCGCGGCTGCAATACGCGCACGTTCACCATCAGCCTTCAATGCATTGGAACAACAATGCCGGGCTGCCGGAAGCGCCCTCCAGGAAGGCACGATGCCCGCTGCCACAATCGCTTCCTCCCGCATCCGATCCCAAAGCACTTCAAGGGTTTGCAACCTTTTGTTGCATATGCAACAAAAGTTCGTCATCCCTCAGTGCTCTCGCAAACACCTGCCCATCAAGGAAATGCAACCTTTTGTTGCATATACAACAAAAGTTCGCACGCATGCCGGCGTACGCTGCTGCGGGTCGCACACGTCACAGACTCGCGGTCGAGCTCGCGAGGACCCGCCTTCGCTCGGCTTCGGCGTGGCCAGCCCGCCTTCGCTCAGCTCCGGCGCGGCAAGCCCGCCTTCACTGGGGTTCGGCGCGGCGAGACGCTCGCTCCACCGAGGCGTAGATCGCAAATCCTATTTCCGGACGCTTTCGCTGTTGCCTTCGTCCAGATACACCGTGTTGTTCACCTGGCTGACCTTGAGGTATTGGCGCCAGGTCAGGCCGTCGAGTTCGCGCTGGGCTTCCAACCGGCGGGTCGTGGGCGCCGAAACCGGCGGCGCGCCCTCGACCGTCAGCGCCTCGCTCAGCACACGGCCATCCATCGGTTTCGGGGACGGGTGCCCGAGCAGCCAGAGGATGGTGGGCGCCAGATCGGTGTTGCCGCTGGGCACAGACGACCGGAACCCGCGCTTCAGGTCCGGACCGGCGGCGACCAGGATGTTGTTCACGTCGAACCGGCTCAGGCTGGCATGATTGCCTGCGCCGCGACGGTTGCCATCCGACCAGAACACGCCGGGAACGCCGATGTCGCTTTTCTGGTCCGACCATTTCATCGAGAGGACGACGTCGGGCGGGTAGGGGACGTGGATCTTTGCGTCTTCGAGCGTGAAGGTTCCCTCCATCTTCTGGCGCGTAAACAGCACTCCGGTGAAGTCCTGGCGCTGAAGGAAGTCCACCAGCTTCTTCACCGTCGCCTCGTCGCGTTCGATCACGTAGAAGGAGACGGAGCCGCCGAGGCCGACAACGAGAATGTCGCCTTTAGAGGGAGCGGATTCAAAGGACCGGCGCGCACTGAACCCCGCGTTGCGCAGAATGCGGACCACGTCGATGGACGTTTCGACGGTGGAGAAGCCGTGATCGGACACGACGAAGACATCGGTCTTGTCGCGGACGCCGCGGCGGTCGAGTTCGGCGAGCACCTCGGCGAGGCGGCGGTCGGAGCTTTTCAGGGCATTCAGCGCCTTGGGTGATCCGGGTCCCGCGGCATGCTGGGAGAAGTCGGGTTCGCTCAACCAGAGGAGGGAGAACGCGGGCACGCCGTGTTCCCAGAGGGATTTCAGGAGGGCGGAGGTGGTCCATTGGTCGCGGGATTCGTTGGGCATCTCTGAGTTTGCGCCGGGGGCGGCGGCGGGGAAACGGCCCTGGCGGGCGCGGAGCACTTCGACGTAGGACGGCGGGAGAGTGCGGCCTTCGAACACGGTGATGTTGTTGGTCTGGCCGTCCGGGCGCGGTTTGCGGTCGTGCATGAGGGCGACGGTCTTGCTGCCGGCGATGGCGGTGTGTTTGCCGGCGGCCTGAAGGACTTCGGCGATGGTGGGGCCGACGAGGTAATTGCCGCCGGACAGCTCATCGCAGTGGCGCACGGTTTCCATGCTTTGCGCGCCGACAGGGCGGAGCGGCTGGAAGTCGGGCAGGTAGATGCTGTTGGCGTAGACGCCGTGCCGGTGCGGGTACAAGCCGGTGGCCATGGCGGTGCCGTTCACGATGGTGGCGGTGCAGTAAACCGAATGGTGGTTTGCAAAGAAGACGCCTTCCTGGGCGAGGGCGTGCAGCGTGGGCGCATGTTCAGGCGTGATAAAGTCAGGTCTCATGCCGTCCCAGACCAGGAGCACGACATGCTCGGCTTTGCCGGCGCCGAAGAGAAGAACGGGAACGAGTGTGAGACTGCAGATGGTACGAAGGACGAACTTCAACATAGGGGTATGCTTGCGACCGGGATGAAGTTGTCAATTCGATTTACAGTTTCCGATTGGCGGGGGAGCGCAAGGGGATGGGGGAATTGAGATCGAGCGTCCGCATGTAGCGCACGCTGAAGCGGTGAATGCCGCGCCGCGGAGACGGACAGCCAGGCACTCGGCGATCCCGCCTCTCACCCGGCTCCTTCTACCGTCGCAAGCGTGGCGCCTGTGTCGTCATCCCCTCACGCTGCAATAGCAGCGCGGCGTAGGCGATGTCTTCCGGCGTGGTGATCTTCGGGTTCGGCTGGATGCTCGAGATCAAGTGCACTTTCTGCCCGATCAGCTCGCAGGCGGCGGTGTCGTCGGTGACGTGCATCCCGCGCTTTTTCACTTCGGCGAGGCCGCGGTGGATGATTTCGAGGTGGAAGGCCTGGGGCGTTTGCACGGCCCACAATTTCGAACGGTCCAGGGTGCGATCGATGACCTTGCTGTTGGCGGATTCCTTGATTGTGTCGGTGACGGGCTGGGCGGCGACGGCGGCGCCGCATTCGCGCGCGGCCTCCACAGTGGCTTCGATCAGGGCGAGGCTGGTGCAGGGGCGGGCGCCGTCCTGGATGGCCACGATTTCCGTGGCGTCCGACACGGCGTGAAGCCCGTTCCAGACGGAGTCCTGGCGTTCGGCGCCGCCAGCGACGAGGCGGAACGGCTTTTTCAGCGCCAGGCCCTTTGCGAGGTCCTGGAATGCGGACTGCATTCCGTCGCGTACCACTAGGATGATTTCCTGGATGCAGTTGGCGTCGTCGAATCGCTGCCATGTGTGGGCGACGACGGGGCGGCCTGCGATATCGAGGAAGAGCTTGTCCGCGTTTGGCCCCATGCGGGTGCCTTTTCCGGCGGCGACGATGATGGCGGTGGTCATGATGATCCGGATTGTTTCCAATCGAGCAGTTGGAGCTGGACGGAGCGTTGACCGTTGTATTGCTGGAGACGCGGGATGAAGGCGACGTCGAAGGAGCCGACGGGGAGGGAACCGTTTCCGGCGCCCCACCAGACGGCTTCATGGGTTGTGGTGCCGTCGGTGAGCCACATTTTGACGTGTTGTTTGTCGGTGCCGATGCGCTGGAGCGGGCGGCGGTGCGCGACGCGAACGGTGCAGAACTGAAACGGAGGATTTCCCTGTCCGGTCGGGCGCAGCCGGTCCAGTTCGATCAGGTTTTCGAGGTGGACATCCGCGAGGCGGATCTCGGCGTCAATTCGGAGCGGCGGGTGGAGGTCTTCGGGCTTGAGGCTTTGCCGGGCGATGTCGTTCAGGCGTTCGCGGAACGCATCGAGGTTTTTCGCGGCGATGCTGACGCCGGCCGCCATGGCGTGTCCGCCGTGGCGGAGCAGAAGGTCGTCGCACTGCCGCAGGGCCGCCGCGAGGTCGAACCCGGCGATGCTGCGCCCGGACCCGCGCCAGTTCTCGCCGTCGCCGCCGATGATGATGGTGGGGCGATAGAATTCCTGGAGGACACGGGAGGCGACGATGCCGACGACGCCGATATGCCAGAGCAGGCGGCCTTCGACGATGACGAAGTCCTTTGCGGGATCGAACCGGGAGCGGACGGTGGCGATGACTTCATCCACGATGGAGCGTTCGATTTTCTGGCGTTCGCGGTTGCGGGCATCGAGGCTTTGGGCGATGGGCATGGCCTCGGGGAGGGTGCGGGCGAGGAGCAGGCGCAGCGCTTCCTCGGCGGTCTCGAGCCGGCCGGCGGCGTTGAGGCGAGGCGCCAGTTGAAAGCCGGTTTCGAAGGTGCCGATGGGCGAGGTGGCGCGGGCGACATTTTTCAAGGCGACAAGGCCGGGGCGCCGGGTGCGGTTGAGGCGTTCCAGGCCCGCGGAGACGAGGATGCGGTTTTCGCCCGTCAGCGGCACCAGGTCGGCGATGGTCCCGAGCGCGACGAGATCGAGCAGCGGGCGGAGGTCGTAATCGAGGGCGGCGGGGATTTTCAGTTCGCGCCCGCGTTTCACGAGGGCGTGGGCGAGTTTGAATGCGAGGCCGACGGAGCAGAACTCGGTGTACGGGACGAGGGGATTGGCAGGGAGGGCCTGGGGATTGACGAGCGCGACGGCGGCGGGCGGTGGCGAGGAGATCTGGTGATGATCAACGACGATGACATCGACGTTCCTGGCGCGGAGGGCGTCGATGGTTTGCACGGCGGTGGAGCCGCAATCGATTGCGAGGAGGAGCGAGACCGGGAATTTTTTCAGGCAATTGTCCACGCCTTCCTGGCTGAGGCCGTAGCCTTCGTCCATGCGGTTGGGCAGGTAGGCGTGGGCTTTCCAGCCGAGCGCTTCGAACACCTCGAGCAGAAGCGCAGTCGAGGTGACGCCATCGACGTCGTAATCGCCGAAGACGACCAGTGCTTCGTCGCGTTCGCGGGCGCGGAAGAGGCGCTCGACTGCGGATTCCATTTGCGGCAGCAGGAACGGATCGGAGAGATGGCGCAGGCGCGGGTCGAGGAACTCGCTGATGAGGCGGGCGTCGCTGATGCCGCGATTGATGAGGCATTGGGCGAGCAGGGAGGAGATGCGCAGTTCGGCGGCGAGGCGATCTGCCAACAGCGGTTGCGGTGGAGCAATGAACCAGCGGAATTTCATTCCAGATCAGCGGTGCATCCCATGGGCGAAATGAAAACAAAAAGGGAGGAAGAGGGCGAATGGAAATTTTTCCAGCATCCAACATCCAACATCCAACATCCAACGCCCAGAGAATGGGGAATGAACATTCAACGCTCAACGTTCAACACCCAACATTCAATGCTCAGCGACGTGGTGCGACGGCTCCAACCTTCGCCAAGGCTTTGGCCTGGCCCGCCTTCGCTCAGCTTCGGCGTGGCAGACGCTCGCCCACCGGCTTGATAGCCAATAACCAATTACGGCTTGTCGGCGGATTGTTCTCTGGCCCGGTGTTCGCGGCGGGCGGCGATGATGGAGAAGATGATGGAGAGCAGGAGGATGACGGCGACGACCAGGAGCGAGACGCCGGTGGGGATTTTTCGCTGGAACCACCAGGACGGTTCGCCGTGCGGATCGAGCAGCATCTTGGCCCCGATGAACGCCAGGACAAACGAAAGCCCGATCTTGAGGTAACGGAAATAGTCGATCGCGCCGGCCAGGACGAAATAAAGGGAACGCAATCCGAGGATGGCAAAGACATTGGACGTGAAGATGATGAAGCGGTCGGTCGTCACGCCGAAAATGGCGGGGATGGAATCGACCGCGAAGAGCAGGTCCGTGGTTTCGACCATCAAGAGGACGAGCGCCATTGGCGTGAGCGCCCACTTTCCGTTCCAATGCGTCGTGAATTTCTGGCCGTCGAAATCGGGGCTGACGGGGCAGAAGCGGCGGGCGAGGCGGATGACGACGTTGCGTTCGGGGTGCACTTCCTCGTCGGAGACGAACAGCATGCGGATGCCGGTGAGGAGGAGGAACGCGCCGAGGACGTAGAGCAGCCAGGCGAAGCGCTCGACGAGGGCGGCGCCGACGCCGATCATGATGCCGCGCATGACGAGCGCGCCGAGGATGCCCCAGAACAGCACGCGATGCTGGTATTGGGAGGGGATGCGGAAGTAGGCGAAGATGAGGGCGATGACGAAGACGTTGTCCATGGACAACGAGAACTCGATGATATAGCCGGTGAAGAACTCGAGGGCCTCCTTGTTGCCGCGCATGAATTTGAGGCCGACGGCGAAGAGCATGGCCATGGAGAACCAGACGCTGGTCCACGCGAGCGCTTCCTTGAAGCGGACGGTGTGGGCGCGCCTGTGGAACACGCCGAGGTCCAGCGCGAGGAAGACGAGGATGCAGGTGACGAACGCGGCCCAATGCCAGCCGGTGATTTCGACCACTGCAAGCATGGGCCGCAGTGACTAGGTGGCGCGCTGCGCGGCCGCCGCCGTTTCCGCCGACATCTGGGCAGCGCCGAGTTTCGGGCGCTGGCCCTTGTGCCACCAGAGCAGGATGGGGCTTGCGATGAAAATACTGGAGTAGGTGCCGCTCAGAATGCCGACCAGGAAGGCGAAGGCGAAATCTTCAATCACGCCTCCGCCGAAGATCAGCAGGGAGAGGGTAGCCAGAACGACCGCGCCGCCGGTGATCACGGTGCGGCCCAGGGTCTGATTCAGCGCGATATCGATCAGCTCGGCGAACGTGCCGCGAACGCCCAGCTTCAGATCCTCGCGGATGCGGTCCATGATAACGATCTTGTCGTTAATGGAGTAACCGAAGATGGTGAGGATGGCCGCCACCATGGGCGCGCTGAGCTGTTTGCCGGCCAGGAAGAAGATTCCGAAGGTGAGCAACACGTCGTGGACGAGTGCGATCACGGAGGCCATGGCGAAGGAGAACTCGTACCGGAAGGCCACATAGACCAGAATTGCAAAGATCGCCAGCAGCGAGGCGATGATGGCCGAGGTCTGGATCTCTTCACCGACGCTCGCTCCGACACTGTCGATTCCCTGGACGTCGAATCCGGCCTCGGGGAAGGCTTCTTTGAGGGCGGCTTCGGCTTTGGCGGCGCCGCCGTGCGGGACGACGAGCTGCAGGGTTTCGTGCCCGGTGGCGAGGCTGGTCTGGTAACCGACACCGGAATCGGCGATGCCGGCCTGGGTCAGGGCGTTGCGGAGCTGGTCCACCTCCACCTTCTGTTGGAACGTCATGGTGATCGAGTCGCCGCCCTGGAAATCAATTCCGAACACGCCCGAGCCCCGGACGAAGATGCCGTAACCGAGGCCGATGACGATGAGCAACGCGGAGAGGCTGCAGGTCAGCCTGCCCCATTTGACGAACCGGATTCCGCGGAAGGTGATCAACGGCAGCATGCGGATGTTTTTGAGCCAGCCCTTGTCCAGGAGAATGTCGTAGATGAGTCGTGTGACATAGAGCGCGGTGAACATGCTGATGGCGATACCGATGAAGAGCGTGACGCCGAATCCCTGGACGGGGCCGGTGCCGAAATAGATGAGGATGAGGGCGGCGATCGCCGTCGTGAGGTTCGAGTCGAAGATTGTGCCGAAGGCCTTGTTGTAACCGGCCTGGATGACGCCGCGGATGGACTTGCCGGCGGCGATTTCCTCCCGCATGCGCTCGTAGATGAGCACGTTGGCGTCCACGGCCATGCCGATGGTGAGGGCGATGCCGGCGATGCCGGGCATGGTGAGTGTGGCATCGATGAGGCACATGGCGCCCATCAGGATGACGACGTTCAGGAGGAGGGCGAGGTTGGCGACGAGGCCAGAGGCAAAGTAGAAGACCAGCATGAAGGCAAACGTGCCCGCCGCGGCCACGATGGACGCGGTGACGCCGCTCCGGATCGAGTCGGCGCCGAGGGACGGGTCCACCGTTCGTTCTTCCTCGATGACGAGCGGAACCCGGAGCGGATTCTGGAGGACGTTCGCCAGCGCCCGCGCTTCCTGGTCGGTGAAATTGCCTCTGATCATTCCTCGGCCGCCTTCAATGGGTTCATCGATACGCGGCGCGCTCATGAGTTCGCCGTCCAGCACGATGGCCAGCAGCTCACCTTTGTGTTCCCGGGTAACCCGTGCGAAGATTTCGGCCTGCTCGCGTTCCAGCGAGAAAACGACGATAGGGCGTCCGAGATCATCGCGATGAACACTCGCCGATCGGACGCCGCCCACGAATTCCGGGGTTCTCTTGACAAGATAACGGCCTCGGGGTTCCTGGCTGCTCTCGTCCGATGAACGTTCGGTCATGATCGTGAAGCCGGCAGCGAGACGGCCCTCGCTGAGATACTGTTCGCTGTCGGGGTGGACGAGCTTGAATTCGAGGAAGGCGACTTTGGACAGGGTTTCGCGCGCTTCGGCGATGGCTTCTTCGGAGAGGCCCGGCAACTGGACGAGGATGCGGTCGCTGCCCTGAGGCTGCAGGACGGGCTCGGCGACGCCGAAGGCATCGACGCGTTTGCGGAGCACTTCGATGGCCTGGCTCAGCGCGCCGCTCAGGTCTCCGCTGGCGACGTTGGTCACCGTTACCACCTTGTTCAGCTCATTGGTGATGGTGTCCACCCGGACGAGCGCGTTGGCGTCCAGGCGCATGAGGAAGGAAGTCCCGCCGGCGAGGTCGATGCCCAGCCGGATCTGACCCGCGGCCTCGCGCTGGAGCTGGTTCAGGATGTATTGGGTCGGCCGTGGCTTCCTGGGCGCTTCGGTGTAGTAAGGGAAGTAGCGCGTGATATCGTTGGTGCCGATGGCTTCCTCGAGGTTCTTGTATTCGCGCTCGGGGTACTCCTTCTGGAGGGCCTGGGCGCGTTCCACGATGGCCCTGAAAGTGTCGTCCGGGTTGTAGGCCTTCTCGGCAAAGTAGGGGATCAGCGGCTGGTTTTTGGGCGGGTACATTTCATACACCGCCCAGGCGATGATGAAGAGGATGAAAAGGAGTTTCCCGAGGTGTTTGCGGTTCATGAGAGCAGAAATCAGGCGTCGCTGGACTCGGAGCGCTGGAGGATCTGGGCAATGGCCGACTTGGTGATTTCCAACTTGGAATCATCCGACTTGACGGTGACGGACTCGTCTTTGACGCTGACGACGATTCCGAGAATGCCGCTGTTGGTGACGACCCTGTCGCCGCGTTTGAGAGTTTTGAGCATGGCCTCGTGTTCTTTCGCGCGCTTCTGCTGGGGCCGGATGGCGACGAAGTAGAAGATGAAGATGAAGATGCCGATCATCCCCACCATCTTCAGCAGTTCGCCGGTGGGGTTGACCTGATTGCCGGTCGGAGATTGGGCGGCCAGCAGGGCCGCTGTCCAGAGCAGATCCATAGGTTCAGTTCAAATGAGTGGCTAATCTAAAGACGGCAAGGCATTTGGCAAGCGTTATGAATGGGGTTCGCCGGGTCCCGCGGCCGGCGCCTTGAACGGGTCGCTCGAGCGGTTCTTCCTGTTTTCACCCTCTTTTCCCTGCCGTTGCAGTGCGTCGGTAAATCGATTAACTTCCGCCCATGCTCCGGCTTACCCGGCAGGAACAATTGGTGCTTTGCATCGTTGTCGGGCTGCTGCTGGTCGGATGGGCGGTCAAGGCCTGGCGAACGGCGCATCCGCCGGAACCGGCCGCAGTGAGCAGCCGGAGCGGACACGATTAGCTTGCGCACGCACAACATATGCACGAAGCCACTTTCGAAGAGGGTATCGAGGCCATCCTGAAGAAGGATAGCCGGTATCCGCGCGACGCATATTGTTTTGTCCGTGAAGCGCTGGATCACACGCAGAAGACCATCATCAAGGAGAACCGGGGCCAGTTGCGGCATGTGACCGGCCAGGAACTGCTGGAGGGCATTCGCGAGTACGCGTTGTCCCAGTTCGGGCCGATGGCGATCACGGTGTTCGAGGAATGGGGCATTCGCAGGACGGAAGACTTCGGCGAGATTGTGTTCAACATGGTCGATGTGGGATTGCTCGCGAAGACGCCGGAGGACAGCCGGGCGGATTTCCAGAATGTTTACGACTTTGATGAGGCCTTCCGGCAGCCGTTCCTCCCGAAACACAAGCGCACTTCCCCGGAGAAGACGGCGCCCCGCACGAGCAAAGCCTGAAGCGGCACGCCGTCCTTACCGGTAGTCATGATCAGCCCCGCCTCCAACAACGGCTCGGTTCTTCCTTCGGTTCCTCCCGGCACCCGGCTTGTCACATTTGACAACGGTCTGACGGTGATTGTGCGGGAGGATCACAGCGCGCCTGTGGTTTCAGCGCAGGCGTGGTGCATGGCCGGAAGCATTCATGAAGGCAAGTGGCTGGGCGCCGGCCTGTCGCACGTGCTCGAGCACATGCTGTTCAAGGGCACGACCACCCGGCCCGGCAGCCGCATCGACCAGGAGGTTCAGGAGGCCGGCGGTTACATGAACGCGTACACCAGCTTCGACCGCACGGTGTACCACATCGACGTTCCGAACACCGGGGCGCGCGTCGCGGTGGATATCCTTTGCGACATCATGCAGAACGCCACGCTGCCGCCCGACGAGCTGGCAAAGGAGATGGACGTGATCCGGCGGGAAATGGATATGGGTTACGACGATCCGGCGCGGCGCTCGGGGCGCCGTCTGTTTGAAACGGCGTACACGCGCAGCCCGTACCGGTTCACCATCATCGGCTATCCGGACATCTTCAACGAGGTGCAGGCGGAGGACATCCGCGCCTACTACCGGGAGAAGTATGTGCCCAACAACATCTTTTATGTCGTGGTCGGCGACGTGAAGGCGGACGAGGTGATTGGCTGGATCCGGAGCAGTTACGGAGCGACGAAGGCGCGGCCGTTGCCGCCGACGGTGTTGCCGGAGGAACCGCGGCAGACGGCGCCGCGCGAGGTGTTCGAAGAAGCGCCCATTGAGTTGAGTCATTTTCATTTTGCGTGGCACATTCCGGATCTGCGCCACCCGGACCTGCCGGCGCTGGACGTGCTTGCGGTGCTGCTGGGGCACGGCCGCAGTGCGCGCCTCTACCAGGAAGTGCGCGAGAAACAGGCGCTCGTTCATCATGTCGATGCCTGGACCTACAATCCCGGAAACCCGGGCCTGTTCGGCATGAGCGGTGTCACCGATGCCGACAAACTGCTGGCGGCGCGCGACGCGATGCTGCGCGAGGTGGAACGCATGAAGGACGTTCCGGTGTCGCCGGCGGAACTGGCGAAGGCCGTGAAACAGTTCATCTCGGGAACACTCTCGTCGCGCAAGACCATGCAAGGACAGGCGCAGGACCTGGGCGGGAGCTGGCTGGCGGCGAATGACCTGAATTTCTCCGAACGCTACTTGAACGCCGTGCGGCGCGTCACTCCGGAGGATCTTCAGCGCGTGGCGCGCGCGTATTTGTCCGAGGAGAACCGCACGCTGTATGCTCTCTCGCCGCAGTCGTCCACGACGGTGACGGCGGGGGCGGTTGAACTGGAACCGCCGCATGCGTTCCAGAAGTTCGACCTGCCCAACGGGCTGCGCCTCCTGGTGAGGGAGGATCATCGCCTGCCGTTCGTCGAGTTCCGCGCGGTGTTCAAGGGCGGCGTGCTGGCCGAAACACCGGAGAACAACGGCATTACCCAGCTCATGGGCCGCTTGTTGTTGAAAGGCACGACGACCCGGACCGCGGCCCGGATCGCCGGCGAAATCGAGTCGGTGGGCGGGAGCATCGACAGTTACGGCGGCAACAACAGTTTTGGCGTGAACGCGGAGGTGCTGAGCAGCGACACGGCGCTGGCGCTGGACCTGCTGGCGGACGTGCTGCTGCGGCCGACGTTTCCGGTGGACATGCTCGAGCGCGAACGCGAGGTGCAACTGGCGAACATTCAGGCCGAGCGCGATCACCTCCTCCGGAGCGCGTCCAACGCCATGCGGCGGACATTGTTCGGCAACGCGAGCTACGGGCTGGACCCGCTCGGGACCGAGGAAAGCGTGCGGCGCCTTCGCGTGGAAGACCTGGTGGCGTATCATCGTGCGCGCGTCGTGCCGGACAACTGCGTGCTGGCCGTGTGCGGTGACGTGAACACGGCGCAGATCCGGGAGGCGGTGGAGAAAGCGTTCGCGGGGTGGAAACCGGCCGGCAACGCCGCATTGCAGCCTGCCGGCAGGCCGGAGCGGCGCGAGGGACCGGCGCGCGTCGTGGAGTTCCGCGACAAGAAACAGGCGGTGCTGGTGATTGGTTTTCCGGGTACGACGATGCTGGATGACGATCGCTACGCGCTGGAGCTGTTGCACGAGACGTGCAGCGATCTGGGTTCGCGGCTGTTCTTGCGGATCCGGGAGGAGCTTGGGTTGGCGTATTACGTCGGCTCACAGCATTCGCCGGGACTGGCGCCCGGGTATTTCTCGTTCTACGCGGGAACGATGCCCGAGAAGGCGGACCTCGTGGAGCGAGAGCTTCTTGATGAAGCGAAGCGGTTGTGCTCGGAGGGCATTACGGAAGCCGAGTTGCAGCGGGCCAAAGCGAAGGTGATCGGGCAGAAGAAGATTTCGCGGCAGGATCCCGGTGCTCTGGCGATGATGACGGCGCTGGATGAACTCTACGGACTTGGTTACGCGCATGCGGATCGCGAAGACGCGCTGTATGAAGCCGTCACACTGGACCAGGTGCGGGACGTGGCGCGGAAGTATTTGCGGCCGGAGCTGTCGGCGATCGCGGTCATCAAGCCGCAGGGATGAGGGATTTGCGATTGACGATTGACGCGGGTGTTGGAGCGCGACTGTGTCCCGCGCAGCGGGATCAATTGCAGCACGTGAACGAAGTGTGGGTTTACGAGTTCCGCACGCGCGCGAACGCAACAAGGCATCCCGAGGGGATTTCGTCCAACGTTTACGGAGTCATTGACGATTGACACCGGGGTTACGCGAATCCACGGACCATGACCCGGTAAGTTGCAGTAATGGCCGACGGCTCCACACCGTCGTTGCGTGGATTTGGATGCCCCGCACGTGCCAGGATTGTCGTGCGACGGCTCGCGGGGACGCTCGCTCCACCAAAAGCAGCCGCCGGCTTCGCCAGCGCGTCAATCGTCAATCGTCAAGGTTTGCTCGCCTAACGGAATATCACAAAAAACAGCAGCACGGCGAGGATGACCGTGGCTCCGGTCCATTTCACGACCGGCGCTGTCTTCAGTGAAATCTCCGTTCGCTCCGGCAAACGCCGGGGTACGGGCAGCGGTTTGAGCCACGTGAACGCCAGCATCACCACGCTCACGATGCAGAAGGTGATCAGCACTTGAATGAGAAAGTGCAGTTCATGCCCGTTTGGAAACCTCTCGCCGCGCGCCGTGAACTGGAAGATGCCGTAAACGATCGGCCCCAGTATCAGCGCCGCGACCCCGGCCCCGCCGGGCGCCCGCGGCATGAGGAACGCATGCACGAACGCCGCCACCACACCGGGCCAGATATAACCCTGGAATTGCTGAATAAACTGGAACACGCCGCCGAACTTCGGATCGTCGAGCTGCGGCGCCAGAGCGCACCCAATCACCATGCACCCCACCGTCAGCACGCGCCCAAGCCAGACCAGCCGCGTCTGCGACGCCTCCCGGTTCACCAGCCGCCGGTAAACGTCCATGGTTGCGATCGTGGACGCCGAGTTCAGCAGCGACGCCAGCGTGCTCGTCACCGCTCCGGCGATAGCCGCGCAAAGAAAGCCGCGCACTCCGGGTTGAATGAGCTGTTTGATCAGCGTGGGAAACGCGGCGTCATTCCTGTCGCCGATCTCCTGGCCGTAAAGCTGGCGGGCCATCAACCCGGGCATCACAATCGCAAACGGCACCAGCAGCCAGAGAGCTCCGGCAAAGATCATCCCCAGTTGGCCGTCTTTGAGTGAACGCGCCGCCAGGTTGCGCTGCACGATGAACTGGTTCAGACCGCAGTAGTAAAGGATCACGATCCACATCCCGGACAGGACGCCCGTCCACGGCAGATCCGGGTTCGACGCCGGAAGAATCATGTGGAGCCTGTCCGCGTTGAAACCGGTAAACGCTTTCCAGCCGCCGACGGCATTCAATCCGAGCGCAAACACCAGCAACCCGCCCGCCAGCAACGCCAATCCCTGCACGAGGTCGGCCCAGGCGATCGCTTTCAAGCCGCCTGCCGTGGAGTACACGGCGCCGATCAACCCGATCAAACAGACCGCCGCTGTCAGGTCCATACCCACGAGTTCGCGCAAGGTGACACCGCCCGAATACAGAACCGCGGGCAACATGACCACCGCGTAGATCGCAACCGTCAGAATCGCCATGATGGCGCGCGCGGCCGGATTGTAACGGTACTCGAGGAATTCCGGCATCGTGTAGATGCCCGCGCGAAGAAAGCGCGGCAACAGGGTCATCGCAATCACGACGATTCCCACCGAGCCCACCAGTTGCCACGCGCTCACTGCCAGTCCCACAGACCCGGCGGCCTGCCCGGCCATCCCGACCATTTGTTCGGTCGAAATGTTTGCGGCGACGATGGAAATTCCGATCAACGGCCAGGTGAGCCTGCGACCCGCGAGAAAGAAATCGGATGAATTCTCGACGTGATCCTTTGAGCGCCGGCTCTTCCAGACGCTCAATCCGATGACGACGACGAAGAACCCGACGAACGCTGCGAGATCAGTGGTATTGAAGCTCATGGACTTCGGGCAATCGAGGCACTTACTGGCGCGCCATTCAAAGTGAAGATGGCTGTTTTCATCGGGCTACAATTCCCGGCGCAAATCGGCTGCAGCCGCATGGTTTGGATCGCGTTTCAAAACCTTGTCCAGCAGCCGGCGTGCTCGGGATCGGTCGCCCAGTCCCAACCATGCCTGGGCCTGCAGGAACAACGCCGTGGTCTCCTGCCGGAACTGGAGATCGTCTTCGAACAGCAACATGGTTGGAAGCGACGTGGCGAAGTAATCCATCTGCGCTTCCGCCTTCTCGAGTTTGAGCGCGTACGCCAGCAGTTCCTTCAGCAGTTTCCTCGCCCTGGATCGCTTCCCCAGCTTCTTCCATGCGAGCGCCGAATAATACGTCATCTCACTGAAAGTCCGCACGCTCATTTCCTGGAAGTCGCCCTTGAACGTGGCTGCGATGCGCCAATGTTCGCGGGCCTTCGCCTTGTTGCCGAGATCGGAGAACGCGCAACCGAGCCAGTAGTGGATGTCGCTCTGGTTGGCCAGGAGGTGTTTCGCTTCGCCGAGGTTGCGGGGCGCGCGCAGCGCGGTCTCGAACAACTCGCGCGCCGCCTGCGGGTCGCCCTGCGCCAGCGCCTTTCTTCCGAGCGCAAGGTGAGAGCGGACATGCTGGCCGAGCGGCCCGCCTTCGCCGCCTTCCCACGGCTGGAAGTTACGCGACTGGATCAGCTCACGCGCGTCGGCGTGATGGCCGGTCTGGTTGTAGAGCGCGCAGAGTTCGACGCTGAGATCGTCGCGGGCGCGGACGAGTTCCCGGTGGCGCTCGAGCTCCCGCAAGCGTTGGAGTGGCGACCTGCCGAGGCGTTTCCAGAGCTGGTCGCGTTCGTAGAGCAGCCGCGCGTCGCGCCGGTTCGCGCGGAACGCGCGCTCGTAGGCGGCGGCGGCTTTGGCAGGTTGCTTGCGGATGTTGAAATGGCCGATGCCGAGGTTGCGCCAGACAATGGAGAAGGACGGATCGAGCCGGGCGCTGCGTTCCCAGAGCCGGATGGCTTCTTCGTGCCGGCGACGATCGTAAAGGAGGTTGCCGAGATAGTAGGGCGCGCGCGGGTCGGCGGGATTGGTGCGGATGGCGCACTCGAGGATGGCGATTTCCTCGAGTCTCGCGGGGAAGCAATAATCCGGCGGTGCGGCAGCGGCGCGTTTGAAGTGTGTTGCGGCGACACGGGAGTTGCGGGCTTTGGTTGCCAGCCAGCCGAGGGTGTAATGAACGAGCGGTTCGGCGCCCCAATTCTGGTCGAGCAACCTGGCGCGGTCATTCGCACCGGTGTGGGAATGGGTTTCGAGCGAATTGCCGGCCACAGCGCCCTTCCTTGTCGGAAACTCTGTCGCATTCGAAAGCAGTTCGATGGCTTCGGAGTAAAGGCCGGCGCGGGCGTAATCGTGAGCGATGTCGAGCTGGGTTTGCAGGTTGCACGACAATGGTTCGCCGTTCAGATGGCGGGCCCACCAGTCGAGCGGGTCCAGTCGAAGTGTTTCCCGGAGCAACCGGTTCGCTTCTTCATCCTGTCCCAGTCTCCGCAAAACAATGACTTTGAGGTCGCGCGCGCGGAGGTTGTCGGCGTTGAAAACGAGCGAGCGGTCGAGATGCTCCAGGGCGGTCTGCCAGTTTTTGTTGCAGCAGTCGATTTCGGCGAGCGCGTGATAACCGGCGCCGGCCCAGGCGTTGTTCCAGGTGGCCTTGTAAAAGGCAGCGTAGGCTTCATCGAGCCGGTCGAGGTGGCGCAGGCAGAGACCGAGGTTGTAATAAGGTTCGCCGTCGTACGGATTCGGATTGCGACGTGTGAGGCGTTCGATCGCGTTTCGGAAGTGTTTTTCTGCAATGCTGAATTCGCCGCGGTGCAGATGCCAGAGGCCGAGGGCGTTGTTGCAGCGTGAATCGAGCGGGTCGCGCCGGAGCGCCTCGCGCCAATACAACGTCGGACAACGCGTGGCATGGCGGTACTGCGCGAGATGCAGACCGGTGACGAACAGTTCATCCGCGCTCGAGATGTGCTCAGGCGCCGGTGGTTCGGTCGCCGGAGCGACGGCGGACGGCACGCGCGTCTTCGGTTGATACGAAATGAGTTCTTCGCCGGATGCGGTGACCACGACCCGCAGATCAGTCTCCCGGATGCGGTGCGGGAGACGGATGCGTTCGAGGAACGGTTGATCCGGTGACAGGTCGCGTGTGAACCGCGCGAGCACGCGGCCCCTGGCTTCGAGGGTGACACGCGTACGCGGCCGGCGGGCGGTGACGACGATGCCGAGTTCGGCGGTGCGATAGCCGTTGCGTTCGGCGCCGGAGGTGATCCGGAGGGCGACGGCGGCGTTGAGGTTGGCGTGCTGCGCCGGACCGATCTCGCGGATTGGATACCAGTACTGGGTCCACACCCTGGTTTCGCCGGGCTGAAGGAAGCTGAAGTCAGGCTGGTTGTCGGTATAGACGCCGGCCATCAGCTCGATGTAGGGGGCGTACTCGCCGCGCACATCGGGCTCCGTGAGATTCCGATCCCAGGCGTAGCCGAATTCGTGGTTGCCCCACGTCCACTGCTTCTTGCCCGGCGAGATGTGGTGATTGGCGATGTGGATAATGCCCGCGCGCGCCTTGTAATCGTAACCGCCCAGAAAATCCCCTTCGCTCCCGATACACATGTAGGAGGTGGGGACCGGAATATTCGCGTAGAAGGAAAGATCGTTCGGGGGATAGAGGGGGAGATCCGAAATTCGAGATCCGAAATCCGAAGTCCGAGAGCAGGCGTCCGACTCGCGCTCAACTTCGGATTTCGGTCCTTCGGATTTGAGCGCCAGTGGTATGAACTGCCTTGGAATTTCGGACGGGAGGATTCCGCTTCGTGCGCGTTCGCCGTAGTTCACGCCGTAGTAGAAGCCGGTAGCCAGCGGAAAGGTTGTCGTCGCGCGCCGCGCGTGATCCGCAACGCAGGTGACGTCGGGCGGAAAGAAGCTCTGGTAGGCCTCGTGAACGCGCGTGGCGACGTTGGCCCACCAGAGGAAGGTCTGGACGTGCGGGGTGCGATTGCAGGCGCGCGCCTTGAGTTCGACGAAGGCTTTGCCCGGGTGCAGGCAGACGCCGTGCATGCCTTTCATGCGCGTCATGGGATCGTGATCGCTGCACCAGACGGTCCTGGATCCGTCGTCGTGTTCCTCGACGTGGAAATCGACAGGGAGGAACGTGGCAGGGCGGTGGTGTTGGGGCCAGTTGAACTCGATGCCGCCGCTGATCCACGGGCCGGCCAGCCCGACCAACGCCGGTTTGATCACGGGCTGTCGATACACAAGATCGTAGCCGTTGGTCTTGTCCTGGATCGCGTGAATCCGTCCGCCGATCTCGGGCAGAATGAGAACGCGGAGGAATTCGTTTTCGATCCAGATCGCGGTCCACTCGCGATCGACGGGCTTTTCCGCGATGCGATCGGTGAACGGGATGGGATAGACTCTGCCGCTGCTGCCCTGGTAAACGCGCTTTTCCAGGAACATCGGATTCCTGTCCGGCGGCGCGGGCAGGTAGGTGGGCAGGCACAGCGGTTCGATCCGGACGCAAACGCTGGAACTCGTGCCGGAGCGGCGTGTTTCCGGTTGCCTGTGTAACCGTCGTGATTGTCCCGTGGAATTCATGAACGCAGCACTGCGGGCGACATCGTAGGCCGAGGCGAAGAGGGTCGAAATGGAGGATCAGCCGTTTCGTATGGACTATTTTCCAACTCTCTGGCAGTACGGCGCGGCAGGTCCTGTTATTGCCATGAGCCGCCAGCAAAAAGGCGAAGGGTTCCCGGGCCAGCGGATTGTGGTGTTGCCGCGGTCGGTGGTGGCGAGGGCGGAAAAACATCCGCTGATGCGCGGGCTGATCCCGACGGACGTCGGCTATTTCCCGAATGCCGTGGGGCACTTGCGGGAGCGGCCCGACGGGGTGCACCAGGCGATTTTCATTTACTGCCGGAAAGGTTCGGGCTGGTGTGAGATGAACGGGCACCGGCACGCGGTGAAGGCCGGCGAACTGCTGGTGGTGCCGCCGGAAACGCCGCACGCCTACGGCGCCGACGACTCGCCCGCCTGGTCGATCTACTGGTTCCACGCGAAGGGCGCGTTGCTGCCGTCGTTCCTGCACGAGCTGGACGTGAGCGTGGAGCGTCCGGTGACGCGGATTGGCGAGGGGCCGCAGATGCTGGCGCTGTTCCAGGAGGTGCTGGACGTGGTGGATCACGGTTACACGACACTCCAGTTGCTGTACGCGTCGCAGACGCTGGCGCACCTGATCGCGGCGATGGTGCGCGATCATCGGAGTGCGCATTCGGATCACCCGAGCACGCATCAGAAGATTGCGCAGACCATTGCTTACATGAAGGAGCATCTGAACCAGTCGCTGCAACTCGACGCGCTGGCGGCGCTGGCGAACCTGTCGCGGTCGCGTTACGTGGATCTGTTCAAGCGGCAAACGGGTTTCGCGCCGATTGATTATTTCATCCGGCTGCGGATGCACCGCGCCTGCCAGTTGCTGGACACGACGGACCTGAGCGTGAAGTCGGTGGCGGCGGAGCTGGGGTATGACGATCCGCTTTACTTCTCGCGGGTTTTCAAGGCGGTGAACGACGTGAACCCGACGGTGTACCGCCGGACGCGAAAGGGGTGACGGACTGGCGGGAAAATCGTCCATGCGAACAGGCTGATCTTCCATTGTTTCACCCGGGAGCGCCAACTTACTGTCGGGCCGACATGATGTTTTCATGAAATCCAGAGCTTTTCTTTCGTTCGTCGGTTTGGTGTTTGCTGTGGCGGCGCAGGCCGGCGTGGAAACGGTGAGGGTTGGGCCGCCGGCGCCGCCGGTTCAGGAGGGGTTCAAAATGGGCGCTGCGACGGCGCCGAACGGGCAGACCATTTCGCTCAACAGCAACAGCCTGTTGCTGGACGGCAAACCGTGGACGCCGGTCATGGGCGAATTCCACTACTCGCGCTACCCGGAGAACGAATGGCGCGAGGAACTCCTGAAGATGAAGGCGGGCGGGATCGACATCGTCGCCACCTATGTCTTCTGGATTCATCACGAGGAAGTGGAAGGGGAATGGGACTGGACGGGGCGTCGCAATCTCCGCGAGTTCGTTCGCCTCGCGGGTGAAGTGGGACTGAAAGCCATTGTGCGGTGCGGGCCGTGGTGCCATGGCGAAGTGCGGAACGGCGGAATGCCGGACTGGCTCTTGCAGAAGGGCTGGAGGCTGCGCAGCGACGATGCGCAGTACCTCGAGAAGACGCGGATCCTGTACGGCGAAATTGCGAAGCAGCTTTCGGGTCTGCTGTGGAAGGACGGCGGGCCGGTGATTGGGGTTCAGTTCGAGAACGAATACCGCGGACCGGCGAGCCACCTGCTCACGCTCAAAAAGATCGGCCGGGAGGCGGGTTTGGACGTGCCGCTCTACACGCGCACGGGCTGGCCGGCGTTGTCCACGCCGATGCCGTTCGGCGAGATCGTCCCCCTGTACGGCGTGTACGCGGAAGGATTCTGGGATCGCGAAATCACGCCGATGCCGGGGCGTTACTGGTCGGGGTTCCATTTTTCATTGCTGCGGAGCGACGCGAACATTGCGAACGAGATCCTGGGCCGGCGCGACGCGCGCGACCCGGCGGACGTGGCGCAGTATCCGTATCTCACGTGCGAGATCGGCGCCGGGATGATGAACAGCTATCATCGCCGCATTTTCGTGTATCCGATGGACGCGGAGTCCACGACGCTGGTGAAGCTGGGCAGCGGCAGCACGTCGCCGGGTTACTACATGTATCACGGAGGCGTGAATCCCGAAGGCAGGCTGACCACGTTGCAGGAGTCGCAGGCGACCGGCTACTGGAACGACATGCCGGTGAAGAACTACGATTTTCAGACCGCGCTGGGCGAGTACGGCCAGGTGCGTCCGCAGTATCATTCGCTGCGCCGGCTGCATTTGTTCCTGCGCGATTTCGGCGCGCGCATTGCCAACATGCCCGCCACCATGCCGGATCGGCGTCCGAACGGCAGGGACGACGTTGAAACGCTGCGCTGGTCCGTGCGGTCCGACGGCCGGAGCGGGTTTGTGTTCGTCAACAACTACGAACGCCTGCGGGATCTGCCGGCGAAGGAGGGCGTGCAGTTCCGGGTAATCCTTCCTGGCGGCGCGTTGTTGTTCCCCGAAACGCCGGTGCGCGTGCCGGCGAACGAATGTTTCTTCTGGCCGTTCCGCTTCGACCTGGGCGGCGTCGAGCTGGAGTGGGCAACTGCCCAGCCGCTGGCGGCAATTGACGAGGAGAACGCGCGAACGGTGTTCTTCGCCGAAACGCCGGGCGTGCCGGTTGAGATCGGTTTTGCGGAAGCCGTGGCGCCGAACGTGCGGGTGAAATCCGGGCGATCAGGAACCGCGCGCGAGGGCATGCTTGTGGTGCGCAACATCAAGCCTTCGCGCGACAGCGCGATCGAGATCCGGACGGACGCCGGCCGGGTCGTCCGGATTGTGGTGCTGAGCGACGAAGATTCGCTGGCGTTGTGGAAGGGGGAATGGATGGGACGCGAGCGGGTGTTTGTGACGTCGGCGAGTCTGGTGATCGACACGAACGCGCTGCGGTTGACTTCGGAAGAGCGGCGGGGGTTCGATCTCGCGATGTTGCCGGCGCCGGAAGCGCTGGCGGTTGGGGATGCGCGCCTGCGCGGGAGAGCGGACGGCGTGTTCAGCCGGTTTGCCGTGCCGGCGCCAGAGGCGTTTCGGGGGAGCGCGAGAACCGAGAAAGTGAAGTCCGCCGGTGCTCCGCGCGAGATTCCGTTAGGAAAGATCAGCCAGCCCGTGGCGGCGGCGCCCGAGGACGAGGACTTTGAGCAGGCGGCAGTGTGGCGGATCCGGGTGCCGCGCGACCTGGATCTCTCGGTGGATCCGCTCTTGCGATTGGAGTACGTGGGTGATGTCGCGCGGGTGCGATTGAACGGGCGATTGGTGACGGATGATTTCTACAACGGCAAGCCGTGGGAGATCGGTCTGCGGCGTCACGCGCCGGAGATTCTGACCGGGAATCTGGAGGTGGCGATTCTGCCGTTGCGCAAGGACGCGCCGATTTACATGGCGGACCATGCGAAGCCGAGGTTTGGGAAGGAATCGAGTGTGGCGGAGTTGCGCCGCGTGGAGATCGTGCCGCGGTATCGGGTCGAGCTGACAGTGGCGAGGTAGGTTTGGGTGTGGAAAACATCCAACATCCAACATCGAACATCCAACATCCAGGGAACAGCGACGGTGTTTGAACCGCGAATGGACGCGAACTTCTTTGGGGCGCGGCATTCATGCCGCTTCAGCGTGCGCATGCATGCCGACGCTCGAATCTCAATTTTGTCATCCTCCTGCACTCGCGCGCGATGCTGAAGGTCGCACGCCGGACTGCAACTCTGCGAGTTGCAGCAGTGCGCGAGACTGCGCAGGCAGGGGATAATCTTGCGGATCGCTGCGGCACGCAGAGCAGGACCACCATCGTCGCACTCCTCGCGTTCGCACAACACCCGCGTCAATCGTCCATCGTACATCGCAACTCCGAACGCTCACGCGTTTCGAATTCTCTCGGGATGCGCGTACACGTTCATTCTGTTCCTTCGAAGAAAGCCCACGAGAGTCTGATTGCTTTCATCGGCGAAACGGACGGCCAGGCTGGAGGGCGCCGAGACGGCGCACACCATGGGCACGCGGGCGGCCAGCGCTTTCTGCAGGATCTCGAACGACGCGCGCCCGCTCACGAGCAGGATGCCATCGAACGGAAGGAGGCCTTGAAGGAATCCATGTCCGATCACTTTGTCCACGGCGTTATGACGGCCGACGTCCTCGCGCAGCACAATCAACCTGCCTCGCGTATCGAACAGTGCCGCGGCGTGCAAACCGCCAGTCCGATCAAACGTGGCCTGCGCCCGGCGCAGGGCATCCGGCAAACGAACCAGCACGTCCGCCCTGACGCGTGCTTTCGACGCGACGGGCGGGAAGTGTTGATGAACGGAGTCGATGGACGCCTTGCCGCAGAGCCCGCAACTCGACGAAGCGAACACATGCCGTGTCAGCCGCGCCATATCCACTTCAACTGAAGGCGCCAGATGGACGTTCAGTGTGTTGTTCGGTTGCGCTGCCGCCGGGCAATGCGCGATTGCGGTCACGTCCCCCCGGTCGCGGATCAATCCTTCGGTCAACAGAAAACCCGCGGCGAGTTCGTCGTCGTGGCCGGGTGTGCGCATTGTGACGGCGACGCTGGTTCCGCGCACGCGGATCTCGAGCGGTTCCTCGACCGCCAGCAGGTCGTCGCGCAGTTTGAGAGCGCGGCGATTGCGAATCGGCAGCATCCGCGTATCGCTCACCGCGGCCGCCAGGGCGCCATTGCCTGACAACTTCTGCTGCTTGCTGCTGCCGGTTCGCGTCGCGTTCATGAAATCTTCTCGACGAGGACGTCGGCGTTGTAGTCCGGCACGCCGCCCTGGGGATCAACGGCGCCGCGCCGGATGAGGACGTTGCCCTCGGGCCAATGAACCTGGAGACTGCGGCGGGCGAGCGGCGCAAGAAAGACGCGACCTTCAAATCGGCCGACGTCGTTCGAGAGACGAACGCGGTCGCCCTGGACCAGGTGCAGCGCCGCGGCGTCCTCAGGATTGAAGAGCACAGCGTCGCGGGCCGCGCCCGTCAGCGGGTCGATGTCCGCATACACGAGCGAATTGAACTGTTTGCCGCGGCGGGTGGTGACACGGAACACGACGCCGTTGTGTTGTGAAGATCGGGATACATCCGCTGTTTCCGGTTGCGGCAGATTGACCGGACAGAAATGAGCTTTGCCGTCTGCGGTCGGGAAGTGTCCATTCGCGCACAGGTGGGGGCCCCCGTATTGGATGGCGTCGCCGGTGTTCTTCAGGTTCTGGATACCGTCGTAGAAGGGCACGATGCGTGCGATCTCTTCGCGCAGGCGCCATCCGGTCTCGCATCCGAGTTGAGAAGCGCGTTCGGGACACGCGGCCGCGGCGAGTTCGCGCAGGATCTTCCATTCGGCCATCGCTTCGCCGACGGAGCGGAGGATCTCCGGGCTGAAGATGATCCGCCGTTCGGTCGTGGTTTCCGTTCCGCCATCGTCCTGTTCGTAACGCGTCTTCGCCGGGAGCAACAGCACCTCTTCTTTCGGTTCAATGAACATCTGGTCGGTCAGGATGATGTCCTGGTGCACGCGCACCGGAACGTTGGCCATGGCGCCGCGAACATAATCCGGTTCCGGCAACGTGCGAAAGAAGTTGCCGCCGACGCAATAGAGCAGGTCGAGGTCACCGCGGGCGGCAGCTTCGACCATTTCGGGGGCGCTGAGGCCCGGTTCCTCGGGAATGGGGAAACCATACTGTGCGGATAACGAGGCGGCGTTTTCGGCGTTCACCGGTTTGCCGCCGGGGAATGCCGTGGCGTAGGCGCCCATTTCGGCGCCGCCCTGAACGGACGAATGCCCGCGAATCGGCATCAGCCCGCATTTGTCGCGGCCGACGTAGCCGCGCGCGAGACCGAGGTTCAGGATCATCTGCACGGCGTCCGCGCCGAACGTGTGCTGCGTGATGCCCATGCTCCAGACGAGGACCGCGTTGCGCGCGTTCCGAATGAGTTCGGCGAATGCGCGCATGGATTCGCGGCCGAGCCCGGATTGTTGTTCCAGCGTTTCCCAGGGCGCGGCTTCGACGGAGACCTTCAACTCATTGAACCCCGTTGTGTGCTTCTCGATGAATTCCGTATTCAACCCGTTGTTGCGGATCAGTTCCTTCAGCACGCCGGTGAGAAAGGCAATGTCGCCGCCGATCGCAACCGGGAACCAGTAATCGGCGATGTCGGTTCCAAAGAGCGCGCTCGAGGGCGTGGACGGCACCCAATACCGTTTCATGCCCGGCTCGAGATACGGATTCACGAGCGCGACGCGGGTGCCGAGCTTTTTGGCTTCGTGGAGGTACTTGGTGGCGACCGGCTGGTCGTTGGCGGGGTTGCTGCCGAAGAAGACGATCAGGTCGGTGCCGTACCAGTCGCGGTAGCTGCACGTGCTCGCGGCGACGCCGAGCGAGCGTTTCATGGCGGCGGTGCTCGGCGCGTGACAGAGTCGGGCGGCGTTGTCCACGTTGTTCGTGCCCAGGAACCGCGCGACCTTCTGGGCCATGTAATACACCTCGTTCGTGATGCCGCGGGACGTCAGATAGAACGCCAGCCGTTTTGGAGGAACGGCGCGAATGCGTTTCGCGAGCCGGCCGAAGGCGTCGTCCCAGGTGATACGGCGGAACCCCCTGGCTCCTTTCTCGCGCAACATCGGGAAGGGCAGGCGTCCCAGTTCGCGCAGTTGCGCGTTGCTCAATGATTCCAGCCGGGAGACATCCTCGAGCAAACGGACATCCATCGCGGGCATGGTGTTCAGACGCAGCAGATTCAGGCGCGTCATGCACAGGTGGATACCGTCCATCGTCCAATCATGGAATCCTGCGACGCCGAGCGCGCAGCCGTCGCAGACGCCCTGGCGCAACACCTTCCACGCGTAGGCGACGTTGTCGCGATTCTTCCACGCCACGGACGCCATGTCGCGAAAGTGCTTCGGCTTGGCCTGTCCAAGTCCGAACGGCACGGCCGATTTGAGCCGGTCGGTCCAGCGCTTGCCAATGGCGTGCAGGGGCATGCCGGAAGGCTAAAGGTTGGAGGGCGGGAAGGGAACATCCAACATCCAATGAATGGGGACGAGCCCCGAAAAGTCCGAAATCCTCGGGGACAATTCCGCGCGCATATGCGACAAGAATTGTCCCTGGCTGGTGACCGTGGGCATCTGCTCGTGAGCGGGCCGCCGAGCCGATCTGCGCAAGTGACAGATTTAAATCAGGACTTGTCCCCGTATTGGATCCGGGGTTGAGGGTGTCCCCGCCCGTAGAATTATCCATGATTTCGAAATGGCGCATGGGGCGCGGGTTATGACAGGATACAGCCTGTCGAATCATGAGATGTTCCAAAGCGTTTTCCCTGCGGCCGGGTGCTTTACGTTGCCTGCTGTTGTGCTGTCTCCTGTGCATCGCGCCGGCGCGCGCGGCCGTGATGATCAGCGAGTTTCTCGCCGCCAATGACGGCTTGCTCCAGGACGAAGACCTGCAAAGCCCGGACTGGATTGAGATTCGGAACACCGGGCCGGGGTCGGTGAACCTCGGCGGCTGGCGATTGACGGAAGATCCGCTGAACCTGTCCCGGTGGGTTTTCCCGGCGACGAACCTGCCCGCCGGGGGGTACCTCGTGGTGTTTGCGTCCGGGAAGAACCGCGCCATTCCCGGCAGACCGTTGCACACGAGTTTTCGGTTGAGCGCGAGCGGCGGTTACCTTGCGCTGGTTCAGCCGGACGGCACGATTGCCCAGGCCTTCAACCCGTATCCGGCTCAGCGGGCCAACATTTCCTACGGCCACAACGGATTGGGGCTGTTGCGGTATTTCACTCCGCCCACACCCGGAGCGGCCAACGGCGACGGCTACCTCGGCCTGGTCGCGGAGCCGCAGTTCAGCGTGGGCCGCGGGTTTTACGAGACGCCCTTCTCCGTGACGCTCACGTCGGAGACGCCGGGCGCTACGATTTACTGGACGACCAACGGGACCATTCCCGGGCCGGGGAACGGAACGCTCTACACGGGGCCGATTCCGGTGACGGGGATCACGCTGCTGCGCGCGGCGGCGTTTCTGAACAATCACGTGCCCTCGGTTTCGGTCACGCACACATATTTGTTTCTCAGCCAGGTGCTCCAGCAGCCGAGCAACCCGTCCGGTTATCCGATGACGTGGCAGGGCAATTTCGCGGCGGATTACGGCATGGACCCGGACATTGTGAATCATCCGGTGTATGGAGCCACGCTGGCGGATGATCTGCGCGCGATTCCGACGCTTTCCCTGGCGAGCGATCACGACGCGTTCTGGCATCCGCAGACGGGCATCTACGTCAACGCGGTCAATGACCGCGGAGAACGGGCGGTGTCGGCGGAGCTCTTCACGGGCGACAACACGTCGCAATTTCAGATCAACTGCGCCGTTCAGATGCACGGGCAGGCGGGCCGCGACAACGAGCGCACGCGCAAGCATTCGTTCCGGCTCGAATTCAAGAGCGCGTACGGCCCGTCGAAGCTGGAGTACGACTGGTTCGGGGGCGGGGTAACGGAGTTTGACAGCGTCATCCTGCGGAACAGTTGGGCGGACACATGGACGACGCGGTATGACCCGTTCAGCGGCGGGAGTCATCCGTGGCCTGACGATTTTCCGCTGCGATATCGGCCGGAGAACGCCACGTATCTGCGGGACATCTGGGTGAAGCAGGCGATGCGGGACATGGGGCATCTGGCGAACCGAAGCCGTTACGTGCACCTGTATATCAACGGGCTGTACTGGGGCATTTTTGCCGTGATCGAGCGGCTGGACCCGACCTACTTCGCCAATCACCTCGGGGGCTATGAAAAGGACTGGGATATCATGAAGGATTATTCGGAGTTGCAGGACGGCAGCCGTGCGGACTGGGACTCCCTGATGGCGCTGGTCAACGGCGGGATCCACAGCGAGGCCGACTTCCAGGCGGTTGCGGCGCGGGTGGATATCGACAACCTGATCGACTATTTCCTGTTGCACGCGCTGGTGGAGGCGAACGACTGGCTGCAGATCAACAATCCGCACAACTGGTACGGGGTGCATCGGCGCGCCAACCCGACCAACGGCCTGCCCGAGACGAAGTGGGTTTTCCTTCCGTGGGACCAGGAGATCGCGTTCAACCGGCTGCGCAACGACGATCGTGTGAACGGCCTGAGCGACGAGCCGCTGCCCTCGCGCATCTACAATCAGTTGCGCAACTGGCCGGAGTTCCGGCGCATGTACGGCGATCGCGTCCAGAAACATCTCTTCAACGACGGCGCGTTGTCGCCCTCGAACAACATCGCGCGGTTGCAGGCGCTGGCGGCGGAGATCGACCGCGCGATTGTTGCGGAGTCGGCGCGCTGGGGCGACACACGCAGGTTCCCGATCGGCAACGACGGCGGGACCGGCGTGACGCTCACGCGCGACGAGTACTGGATTCCGGAGTTGCACAAGCTTTACACGAACTGGTTTCCCAACGTGATGAACCAGCGCGTCATCGCGCGGTTGCGGGCGGCTGGACTGTATCCGACGGTGGGCGCCCCGGAGTTCAGCCGGTTTGGCGGCGCGGTCACCAACGGATTCGAACTGGTCCTGTCGCACACCAATGCAACCGGAGTCATCCTGTACACCGTGGACGGCTCCGACCCGCGCGTTTACGGGACGGGGGATGCTGCGTCCTCCGCGGCGGCCTACTCCGACCCGATCGTCATCAACGGCCCGATACTGGTGAGAGCGCGCGTCCTGAGCGACGGCGAGTGGAGCGCGTTGGTGGAAGCGGCCTTCTTCCCGCCCCAGGATTTCAGCGCGCTGGCGCTGACAGAGATCATGTATCACCCGCCGGACCTGGGTTCGATCAGTGGGAGCGACCTGGAGTTTCTCGAGTTGAGAAACTACGGGACCAATGTGCTGGACCTGTCCGGATTGCATTTCAGCGCCGGTATCACGTTCACCTTTCCTCTGGGAACACAACTGGCCCCCGGCGAGTTTTTCGTTCTGGCGCGGAACGCCACGGCGTTCGCGGCCAAGTACCCCGGCGTGACGGTGAACGGCACCCACACGGGGCAGCTCGACAACGCGGGCGAGACGCTGACGCTGTCGCATGCCGCCGGGGGCAGGGTGTTTTCAGTGACCTACAGCGATCGCGCGCCGTGGCCAGTGGCGCCCGATGTCGCGGATTTCTCCCTCGTGCCGCGCGTGCCGGGCGCGAGCCAGGCGCCCGACAAGGGATGGAAGTGGCGGGCCAGCACCAACCCGGGCGGGTCGCCCGGAGCAGAAGATCCCCCGCCGTCGATCCCCGAGATCGTCATCGACGAGATCCTGACCCACACGGACCCGCCGCAGCGGGACAGCGTAGAGCTGTATAACCCGACGGCGGAGCCTGCGGACATCAGCGGCTGGTACTTGACGGATGATCCGACGACGCCGGCCAAGTATCGCATTCCGAACGGCACGGTAATTCCCCCGGGAGGCCGCGTCGTTTTTGATGAGGCGGACTTCAATCCCTCGCCGGGGACCGGCAACAGTTTCGCGCTGAGCTCAACAGGCGAGGGGGTGTATTTGTTTTCGGCGAACCTGGCGGGACAGCTCACGGGCTACAGCCATGGCGCTGAAGTGGGAGCGGCGTTCAATGGCGTGAGCTTTCGCCGCTACGTGAACAGCGCCGGGGACGAATTCTTCCCGCTGGCCTCGTCGGTGACGCCGGGACAGCCTAACAGCGCGCCGGTGACCTGGACGGTGGTGATCAGTGAAATCCATTATCACCCGGAAGCGGGCGGCGACGAGTTCATCGAGCTGGCAAACGTGTCCTCGCAGCCGGTGAAGCTGTTCAGTGCGGAGTATCCGACGAATACATGGAGGCTGGGCGGGGTGAACTTCGCGTTTCCACCCGACATCACACTGCCGGCCGGTGCCAGACTGGTGGTGACCGCGATCGACCCGGAGGTGTTCCGCACGAAGTACAACGTTGCGCCGGAGGTTCTCATTTTCGGTCCCTACTCGGGCCAGTTGCAGAACGACGGTGAAAGTGTGGAACTGCTGGTTCCGGACGAGCCCAACGATGACGGCACCGTGCCGTACGTGGTCGTCGATGCGGTGCGGTACAACGACAAGGCGCCCTGGCCGGTGTCGGCGGATGGCGGCGGGATGTCGCTGCAACGATTGCCGGTGACGGCGTTCGGGAACGAGCCGTTGCATTGGATCGCCGCGGCGCCCACACCCGGAGCGTCGGGCACGGACGACTCGGATGGCGACGGCATGCCGGATGACTGGGAGATCGCACACGGGACGTTGCCGTTCGTTCCGGACGCCGAGGACGATCCGGACGGCGACGGCCTGACGAACTGGCAGGAGTATCTGGCCGGCACAATGCCGAACGATGCGACGAGCGTTTTTCGCATCTCGGGAACCACGGTGGAGTCGAACCTGTTCATGCTTGAATTCTTCGCCGGATCCAATCGCACCTATCGAGTCCTGCACACGACTTCGCTCGAGAGCGGCGAGTGGACGGAATCCGCCACGGTGACAGCCCAGCCGTTTAACCGGATGGTGACGGTGACAAACGCGATATCCGGCGCGCCGGGGTTCTACCGGCTGGTCGCTCCGTAAGGGCGGGCGGAAGGCTGAAGGTTGCCGGCTGCAGTTCTTCCTTCAGCTTTGCGCTTTTGGTTTCTAGCCTTGGGCCATGTCCCGGTTCTGGATTTTCACGATCGCGCTCGTGCTGGCGATGCTGTTGCTCTTCGCTCTGCTTCAGGCATTCCAGGTTCCCTTCCTGCAGGACGACACGCGGTTCATGTTTGAAATGGAGAAGGGATTTGCCGCGCTTGCCGGGCTGGGATTGCTGCTGGTGGACGTGGTCGCGCCGGTCCCTTCCAGCGTCATCATGACGGCAAACGGAGCGCTGTTCGGTGCGGTGCCCGGCACACTGCTGTCCCTGGCCGGCGGGATGGGCGCGGCGGCAGTGGCGTACTGGATCGGGATGGGCGGCGAGCGGGCAGGCCGGCGGTGGATGGGCGAATCGGCGTTGACCCGGGCACATGCGTTCTTTCTGAGGCACGGCATGCTGGCGGTCATCGTTTCACGGCCGGTGCCGATTCTTGCAGAAGCAGTAGGCATCATTGCCGGGATGGCCGGGATGCCGCGGGGGAGATTCTTCGGCGGGGCGTTGGCAGGGTTGGTTCCGATCGCCGTGGTGTATGCCGTGGCCGGCGCGTATTCGCGGGATGTGAACAGCGGGTTGTATGTGTTTGTTGGAGTAATGGCCCTGGCCGGGGCGTTCTGGATGCTTGGCCGGCGGACAACCGGTCCGGACCACGCGACGCCACGGTAGCTTTTGGGTTTACGATTGACGATCGACGCGGGTGTTGTGCGAATGCGGAGTGCGAGGGTGGTGACGCCGTCCTCGAACGGTCCGAAAGCGCCAGGCCTTCATGGATGGGTGCGTTCGGTTGCGATTTTCGTGTAACCTCCGGTCGCAGCGTTGAATCCTTATGTTCGTGAACCGCACTCGCCGGATCATTTTTGTTGAAGCTGTAGCACCCGCACTCTTCCGCTTTCTGAGCTGCCTCGCCATTGGCCTCGCCTCAGTCGCGACGACCGGCGCCCAGTCCAGTGATGCCTCTGCGTCGGGCGCTGTCACTTCGGTGCCCACTCTTTTCATCGCGGGCGACTCGACGGCTGCCAATGGCACACCGGACGCCATCGGTTGGGGACGCATGTTCGCCGATTACTTTGATCCCGCGCGAATGAGGGTCGTAAATCGCGCGATCGGGGGACGCAGCAGCCGCACGTTCGTCAGCGAAGGACGATGGGATCGATTGATGGAAGAGGTGAAAGCGGGCGATTTCGTCATCATCCAGTTCGGTCACAACGACGGCGGACCGATCGATTCACCGCCGGCGCGCGGTTCCTTGCCCGGTCTTGGCGAGGAGACCCGAGAAGTGACCGTCAATGGACGACAGGAGATCGTGCACACCTTCGGCTGGTATCTCCGGAAAATGATCTCCGACACGCGCGCGAAGGGCGCAACGCCCATACTCGCTTCTCTCACGGTGCGGAACTTCTGGAAAGACGGTCGGGTCGAACGCGGCTCCGGCCGTTTCGGCGCATGGACCCGCGAGGTCGCCGAGGCCGAGAAGGTGGCGTTCATCGATCTGACGAAACTGATCGCGGATCGCTACGATCAGATGGGGCCGGTGGAGGTGAACTCGTTCTTTCCGCGCGATCACGTGCACACGAGCTGGGATGGCGCCCGGTTCAACGCGCGATTGATGGTGAGCGGACTGAAGGGATTGCGCGAGCAATCGATCATCCGCGGCCTTTCGAGAGAAGGACGCTCGCTCCCCACCGCGGAGCCGGAGAACGTCTGGGTGCCGCCGCGGTCGAGGCCTCGGGGGAGCCAGGAAGCGTTTGAAACGTGGCTGAATCTCGGACAACCGGCCGATCCGGACCTTCCGACGATTTACCTGATAGGCGATTCGACGGTGCGAACCGGCAGGGGCACCGGCGACAACGGCCAGTTCGGCTGGGGCGATCCCTTCGAAAACTACATTTATCCCGGGAAAGCCAACCTCGTGAACCTCGCCGTCGGCGGCACCGGCGCGCGAACGTTCATGCAACACTGGACGCGGATCGAGCCGCGGCTCAAGCGCGGCGACGTGGTCATCATGCAGTTCGGCCACAACGACAACGGCGCGCGCGGCGCGCTGAGAGGCATTGGCGAGGAAACCGAGGAACGCGAGAACCCCGAATCCGGCGAAACGGAAGTCGTTCACACGTTCGGCTGGTACCTGCGGAAGTATATCGCCGACACACGGGCCCGGGGCGCGACGCCGGTCGTTTGCTCCCTGATCCCGCGGAATCTCTGGCGCGACGGGAGGATCGCGCGGACTGCGGACGGCCATGCCGCGTGGGCGCGCGCCGTGGCGGAAGCGGAGAACGTAACGTTCCTGGACCTGCATGAGTTGATCGCGCAGCGCTATGAGGCCATGGGCCAGGAGGCGGTCAATGATTTGTTCGCCGATGGTCGGGTGCACACCAACTGGAAAGGCGCCGTGTTGAACGCCGAGGTCGTGGCGAGTGCCTTGAGGGAGTCGGCGGTAAACCCGTTGCAAGCCTTCATGCGCCCGGGCCCGAGGCGCTGAAGTGTTGGGGGATTCAGTCTCTTGAATGCTTCAGAAGCCAGTCCGGGTTCCGCGCGCCCGGTGACCATACACGTTGACGAGGCGCGTTCCGTGAGCGGACTGCTGCAGGCGCCCGGGAAGACCCGCGCGTGCTTTGTTTTCGCGCACGGGGCCGGAGCCGGCATGAACCATCCGTTCATGTCCGCGATCGCGCTCGGGCTCGCGCGGCGCGGAATCGCGACGCTGCGCTTCCAGTTTCCTTACATGGAGCAGGGATCGAGGCGACCGGACTCGCCATGGATCGCGCAGGCGGCGGTCCGAGCGGCCGCGGCCGAGGCAGCGCGGCTTCTGCCGGCGGTGCCTCTGTTCGCCGGCGGAAAATCCTATGGAGGCCGGATGACGTCGCGTGCGCAGGCCGAGTCGCCGCTGCCGGAAGTGCGCGGTCTGATCTTCCTCGGGTTTCCGTTGCATCCGCCCGGCAAACCTTCGGATGACCGGGCGAAGCATCTGTTTGACGTGACGATTCCGATGCTGTTCCTCCAGGGCACACGCGACGAGTTCGCAAACATGAACCTGCTGCAGCCGTTGATCGGTCGGCTCGGGTCAAAGGCGACGCTCAGGCTTTTTGAGGACGCGGATCATTCGTTTCACGTTCCCGCGCGGACCGGCCGCAACGATTCCGAGGTGCGAGAGGAGCTGATGGACGCGCTGGCCCGCTGGGTGGGTGAGCACAGCGAAAGCGAGTGAGAGCCCCGGCCCCGTCGGCGCCTTTGGGACCCTGTCGCAACCCCTTGCGCATGACCGCATTGCAACCTTTTGTTGCATATACAACAAAAGGTTGCACGCTGGTGGAGCCCACAGAACTCATTGCGCTTCAGTGGATTGCGAACTTTTGTTGCATATGCAACAAAAGGTTGCATGGGGGGTGAGTCTTCGGTTGGTCTGATTGGTCTTTGTCGGAGACGGCGTCGGAGGTTTTCAGGTCTGGCTGAGGTTTGGGCGAAGGTTTTTGAAGGCTGGCGGAAGGGGAGGGATTCGAACCCCCGTTAGGATTGCTCCTAAGCCTGATTTCGAGTCAAAAGACTTCGACTATTGAAATACAGCGTTTTGTGAAAACTATGTGCCGCAGGTGTGTCACGCTCTGTGTTTTGCTCTTTGACGGTGACGGCGGCGGGCGCGGCGTGGTCCGTGAGGCTGTCCCTGAATAGTCCTTGGTGACACCTCTTTGATGCAACGACCAAAACTGATATGAACTCAACCACCTCAGGTGGCTGGTTTTGAACCGCCCACAAGTGGCTGGTTTTGAACTGCCCGGTGACATCATCATCGAAGACCCACTACCGCCGCAGTTGGGATTTAGGACGATATTCGAGTGGACGAATACCGTCACGTTCGTGCCAAACTCTGCTGGCATGAAGTTGGTGAGCATTTGCCACGGGATTCCCGGGTCCGGGTTCAAGGTGGGGCGATACTGCACAATGTAAGTTTCAGTTTCGACGCTAGGCCACGACAAAACGACGTTGCTGCATTGAACGGATATTTTGAGTCCTTCAATGGCGCGACTGTTCATCGCGAAGGCGATTAAAATGAGGTGGACCCGAATGGCGGTTAGTTAAGGCCCAATCTTTTCTTGCTGAGGCGCTTGCGTCGCGGGGGATTGGGGAGGTTTTGAAGGACGTGTTGTGCGGTCAGTTGCTGTAGCTGCTGAAG
>Ga0116168_1000430_pt1 | contig 41393 bp, 26 predicted proteins | sample AD_UKC129_MetaG_FD_89795 | JGI IMG/M metagenome (GOLD analysis project Ga0116168, IMG submission 89795) | Active sludge microbial communities of municipal wastewater-treating anaerobic digesters from Canada - AD_UKC129_MetaG | ecosystem: Engineered > Bioreactor > Anaerobic > Digestate | place...
CACGGCCGATCTTCTGTTCTTGCCGTTGCACAAGATGCCGCCCGGCCGCAGGAGCGGGATCGTTCCCGGCAAGACCTACGAGTATATGGCGTCGGGCCGGCCGATCCTGGCCGCGCTGCCGGAAGGCGACGCACGCGACTACGTCGTCAACGCCGGGACAGGCCTCGTCTGCGAACCCGACGACGTGGACGGCATGGTGCGGATTCTGAAGGAGCAATTCGCCGCCTGGAAGGCCGGGCGCCAGACCGTCACCTGGAATCGCGAATACGTCGAGCAGTTCGAGCGACGAAGATTGACCGAGCGTTTGGCGGAGGAGATTGCGAGGACTTTGAACATTCAACATTCAACATCGAACGCTCGACATTCAACGGTCATGGCGAGCGGAAGTTGACGACCCGATTTCAGCATTTCAGCGTTTCAGCATTTCAGCGTTTTCCTTGAATTCCAAACCCAAGCTGCTGGTGGTCTGCCGTTCTTTCGGCGTGCCCTCCGAGATCTGGATCAGCCGGCAAATCGAATCGTTCGATGCCTTTGACACCGCTGTGCTGTGCTGGAACCGGGTCCAGGGCGGGACGCAGGCCAATGTCCCGGTGGAGGAGTTGGGAACGGATTTCGACGCGCCGGAACGTTCTCCGGCCCGCTGGCTGCGCCGCCTGTTGTCGCGGCCCAGCGGCAATATGAGGGGCGCCTGGGGCAGCGAGCGGAAGCAACTCATCGAACGAACGCAACGGCTGGAACCGGACGTGGTTCTCTGCCATTTCGGCCATACGGCACTGCGATTCCTCCCGGCGGCCGAGGCGCTCGGAATTCCCGTGGTGGCCCATTTCCATGGCCTGGACCTGTCGTCGTCCCTCCAGGACCGGTACTACCGCTGGAGTCTCGAACGACGCATCCACCGGTTCGCCCATATGGTCGTGGTCGGCTCGCATCAGCAACGGAAGCTGTGCGAACTCGGCGCGCGGCCGGAGCGGATCAGCCGCATCCCCTGCGGCGCGCCCGCGAGCGCGTTCCTGCCGTCGACGAGGCACACGTCCAGCTGCTGCCGGTTCATCATGGTATCGCGGCTGGTGGCGTGGAAAGGGCCAGACCTGACCCTCCGAGCATTTGCCCGCGCTCGCCAAAGTCAACCGAATATGGAGTTGCACGTTGTGGGCACCGGGCCAATGGAAGGCGAACTCAAGCGGCTGGCGATGGACCTGCACTTGAACGATTCCGTGGTGTTCCACGGATCATTGGCCCCGGCGAAGGTGCACGAGCTGCTCGCCGCATCAGACGTGTTCCTGCAGCATTCCCTGAACTACCACACCGGGTGGGAGGAAGGATTCGGCGTTTCCATCACCGAGGCCTCCGCCACCGGGTTGCCGGTCGTCGTGACGCGGTGCGGCGGCATCCCCGACCAGGTGACAGACGGCGAGAACGGGTTTCTCGTCGAACAAAACGATTGCGAAGCGATGGCCGAGCGGATGGTGCGCCTGGCAAGGACACCCGAGCTGCGCGAGCGGCTGGGACGCGCCGGCAGGAAGCGGGTCGAGCAGGAATTCGATTGCGCGCTGCTCACACGGCGGCTGCAGGACTGCCTGCTCGCGGCGGCGAAACAGGCGAAGCAGGCGATCCCGGCCCAATGGAACAACAACCCGGCGCAGTCAACTCAAGGCACGCCGGCCGTCAATCATGTAAGATCATGAATTTGTCCGACAAAACGACGCGCGCGGTCGGCTGGACCACAGGCGCCAAGATACTGCAGCAGCTGTTGCAGTTCGGGCTGTCGGTTGTCCTGATGCGGCTGCTCGGTCCGGAGGCGTTCGGGTTGGTTTGGATGGTGTTGGTCTTTTCCGGTTTCGCCGGGATCTTCAGCGAATTCGGTTTTGGTTCGGCGCTGGTGCAGCACCCGGACGTGCGTGAAGAGCACCGTTCGAGCGTGTTCTGGATGGGCATGGGCATGGGCCTGTTGCTCACGGCAGTGTTTCTGTTCGGCGCGTCCCTCGTCGCTGATTTCTACAACGAACCGATGCTGAAACCCATGACCCAATGGATGGCCCTCAATTTCATCATTGTGGCTGTTGGCAAAGTCCCCCGGGCCATGTTGCAGAAGGAAATGCGCTTCGACGCGATCGCGAAAGTAACGGTGATTTCGCTCGCTGTTTCGGGCACCGTGGCGGTGACGGTGGCCGTGGCAGGCGGAGGCGTGTGGAGCCTGGTGGCCCAGCGTCTTACAGAAGCGCTGGTCAGCTCGGCATTGTTCTTCCGAGCATACCGCTGGCGGCCCCGGTTCATGTGGTCGCGTGACGCTGCGGGTGCGCTGTTCCGATACAGCCTCGGCCTGACCGGGTTCAACATCATCAACTACTGGGCGCGCTCGGCAGACAACCTCCTGATCGGCCGTTTCATGGGCGCCGGAGTCCTGGGCCTTTATTCCAGGGCCTATTCGCTGATGCTGTTGCCTCTCACGCAGGTGGTGGCCGTGATCGGCCCGGTGATGTTCCCCGCTCTGTCCAGTATCCAGCACGACAAGCCGCGCGTGCGCCGCGCGTACTTGCGCGTCATCAACGTGCTGACGTTCATCACGTTCCCGATGATGCTCGGGCTTGTGCTGGTGGCTGATCCGTTCGTAAGGGTTGTCTTTGGCTCCGCGTGGCTCGGCGTGATTCCCTTGATTCAGGTGCTTGGTTTCGTGGGACTCACTCAAACGCTCTGTAATCCTTGCGGCTGGATTTACACGTCCCAGGGCCGCACCGATTGGATGTTCTGGTGGGGGCTGGCGGGGTCTGGCCTGCTAATCGTGTCCATCGTGACCGGCATCCTCATCGGCACCGTGCAGGCGGTAGCCGTCGCCTACCTGATCGGCAATCTCATCATCACCGGCCCGTGCATCGCGATACCCGGAAGATTAATCAGCATGCGCCTGTGGGACGTGTGGACAGCGGTGCGCGGAAATTTGTCCTGCGCTTTGCTCATGTCCGCGGCAGTATGGCTGACCGGTTTGGCTTTTCCCATGGGTGCGCGTCCTGTGCTCATTCTCGTTGCACAGGTGATTGTGGGCGTGCTGACCTATTCAATCCTGGTCTGGCAGACCCGGCAACCCGCCCTGGCCGAGTTTCTGGAATTACGCAACCGATTTCGAAACCGCTCAAGCACGGGCGCTGCGGTTCAAACTGCCCCGCTGGCAGCTGACAAGCCATGAGTTTCACTTTCGAAAAGAACGATGTTGGCACCGGATCAATCCCGGAAGGCAGCACCGGCTCGTCGCAACAGATGCCTGCCCCGATCAGCGGCGCTCAATGGCTGCTCCTGCTGGCGGTACTGGTCGTTCTCTGCGGGCTGCGCTTTGTTCATCTCGGAGCTGACATGCCAGGTTGGTTGCGATCATTCAGCGCGGGCGAATTCGTGGACGAAGGGTACAAGACATTGTCCCCAAGAAACCTGGCGCTCTATGGGAAAACACATTGGCATGAACTGGACAACTATACGGGGTGGATGGAGACCAGCCCCATAACGAATTGGTCCTATTTTGGCGCCTTTAAGGCATTCGGAGTTGAGCTGGAATCGGCGCGCGCGGTGACGATTGCGTTTTACATCGCATTTCTGCTCGCGTGCCTTTGGGCGCTAAGGGATCGCTATACCTTTCCCGTGCTGCTGACGGGCCTTGCCATGGTCGCAATCGACCCGGCCCTGTTCGCTTTTTCTCGTGTCGCCCTTATCGAAGTGCCGATGGTGCTCTTTATTTACGGTTGGTTGCTTGTATTTGTCCGGCGTGCCGAGGGTGCTATCTGGCTTCCTCTGGTAGCGGCGTTAGTGACGGCGCCGTTTCTCACGGAGGGAATAAAGCGTTCGGCTCTCGTTTACCTTGCACCGATGATTGGCGCGTTGTTATTTCGAGCGGCGTTGCTCCGGGGCCTGTTTCGCTCGCACCGCACTGTGGCCTGGCTCGGCCTGGCGGTCCTCGCGATCGGGACATTGTTGTTCGCTACGCGCGGGACCTGGTTGCGACGTTTCGACGCTAACCCGCTGGGATATCTGACCAATGTATTAACCAATCCCATTGTGCAGGTAACGCCGTTTCTGTTCCTCACGGGGTGGTTGTGCGCGCTGCATCTGCTGCTCAGCCGGCCCGCAGAGGTGCTGCAGTCAGGCTTCCGGACGGCCATCGTGGGGCTTGTCCTGTTAGGACCGTTGGCTCTCGGCTTTTTCCCCTATGATCCGCCCCGCTACTACGTTCCAATGCTGCCGGCCTTCGCCATGGCCATCTGGGAGTGGCTGGGGTTGAAGCCCTGGAAGGCGCCCATAACGCAATCCAAATGGTTGCTGGCTATTGGCTTCGCTGGGGTGCTCGTCTGGTTCGTGTTAGCGGCGCGGGCCGTAAACTTTATGGTGTTGATGAATCTTCCGTTGGAAATGGGTGATCACCCCGGCTTGGGAGATAAGGCGGTCGTCTATGCGAGCCTGTTGCCGGCGGCTATTGCCGCCGGACTGTTCCTGGCCTTTCGCAAGCACCCCTCCCCGACTTTTACAGCGCGTGTCGCAGTTCTTGGCTCGGTCTCGCTTCTGTTCGTCGTGGCATTCGTGCGGATCAGTGCTTTCCTCCTTCATCCCTCGTACGAAAGCCATCAGGTGCGAGCAGCGATCGCCCGCACCGCCCCGGCAGATAGCGTCGTAATCGGTGACTGGGCCCCTTTTTTCACGTTGGGAACGGAGCTTCGAGCGTTGTACATGGCCGACAGTTTCAATCCCGTGAGCCGGATCACGGACCTGCGTCCCGATTACTTTCTCCACAGCGAGACGACCGCCTCTCGCGAGTCTTTGGCGGGTTTCGGCGAACTGGGAGGTGTTCGTCTCGGTTCTCCCATTCTCAACACACAGTACCGAAGGTGGAAGATGACATTGTACCCGATCCACTATGATACCGGCCCGGGTGAAGGGCGATCCGATCTGCGGAACCCCTGAACGCGTCAAGAATTTGCCCTTAGCCTTTAACTGTCAACACTCCAGCACCCATGCTCAATCCCACAGCAATCATGACCGAGGCGCCAAACACCGATTCACGACGCCACACAGCATCCGATGCTGTCAAACGCGACCTCTCGATCATCATCCCAATGAAAGACGAGGAACAGAATGTCGGCCCGCTCTGCGCCGAATTGATCGAGGTGATGGATGCCTCCGGCCTGGATTACGAGGTCATCATCATCAATGACGGCAGCACGGATGGCACGGCGCGCGAACTGGCTCGCGTCATCGGCAACAACCCGCGATTCACCGTCATCGAATTCACGCGTCGCTTCGGCCAGTCCGCCGCAATGGGCGCCGGATTCCGCATGGCCCGGGGAAAGGTGCTCGTGCCCATGGACGGCGATCTCCAGAACGATCCGCACGACATTCCGAAGCTGCTCGCGAAGCTGGACGAACCGCCCGGCTATGACGTCGTCAGCGGCTGGCGCAAAAACCGCCAGGACAAGTGGCTCAGCCGCAAACTCCCGTCAAAGACCGCTAACGCGCTGATTCGACAGGTCACGTGGTGCAGGAAAATCCACGACTTTGGCTGCACGCTCAAGGCGTATCGCCGCGAGGCCCTGAGCGACATCCGCCTCTACGGCGAGATGCACCGGTTTCTGCCGGCGCTGTGCCGCTGGCGCGGCGCCCGGCTCGGCGAGCTGGTGGTCAATCACCGGGCCCGCGTCGCCGGCAAAACCAAGTACAACCTCAAACGGACCGCGAAGGTCATGTTCGATCTTGTCACGGTGAAGTTCCTCGGCGATTACCTGACCAAGCCCATCTATTTCTTCGGCAAACTGGCCATGCTCGCGTTCACCGTCTCATTCCTGTCGGTCGGCCTCGCGATTGTGCAGAAGTTCGGTTATCTGACCGAACATGGTGTTCCGGTCAACCTGAACAACAATATCTTTATCCTGTTCGCCATGATGATGTTCATCAGCGGCGGCATGCTCCTGATGATGGGCGTGGTGTGCGAGCTGTTGATCCGCATCTACCACGAAAGCCAGGACCGGCCGCCCTATAAGATCCGGAAAGTGATCAAGGCAAACGCTGACAAGGCAAAAGCTGAACGCTGAAAAGCTGAAACGCTGAAATGCCCCTCTCCCTTAATCCCTCTCCCCGCAAACAGTGCGGGGCGAGGGGAATTGTAGGCGACGACGTGAGGAGTCGATTCGATTCAGGCAATCGCACCAGATTGGAACTTGGAATTTGGAATTTCGGAAGCGTTGAATGTTGATGCCTTCAAACGATTTCAGCGTTTTCCTCATAGACGGCCACGTGCATGTGCACCCGGCGTATGATGAGCGCGTGTTCCTCGAAGCGGCGCATGCGAACCTGTCGAAACACGGCACCGGGCAGCCCACGTTGCTCCTGGCGGAAATGCAAGGTGTCAACGTGTTCGCCAAATGGCGCTCGGGGAACGCGCCCTGGACGGTCACACTGACGGACGAATCCTGTTCGCTGTTCCTGAACAGAGAGTGTGAAACGAACATTCAACATTCCACGTTCAACATTCAACGCCGAACGGATGACGGTGAACATCCAAGATCCAACATCCAACATCCAACGCCCAGGGTTTCCAGTCGGGGATCATCCCCTTCTCCCCACCGAAGCGGAGAGGGGGAGTCGGGTGCCACTCTCCTGATCATCGCCGGCCGCCAGATCATCACGGCGGAGAAAATCGAAGTGCTGGCTCAGTGCACATCCGAACTGTTCCCGGACGGACTGCCGCTCGATGAAACCATCGAGCGCGCGAAAGCCACCGGCGCGCTGGTCGTGCTCCCCTGGGGCGTTGGTAAATGGTTTGGCGCCCGCGGCCGGCTCGTCGCCCAGGCGGTCGAACGCCACGACGTGCTGCTGGGCGACAACGCGGGGCGCCCCATCGGGTGGCCGTCCCCCGCCCTGTTCAGCCGGCGCGCGGTGCTGCCCGGATCCGACCCCCTTCGATTGAAGAGTGAGGAACGCGTAGTGGGCACGTTCGGCTTTCGATTCTCGTGCGAATGGGATGCTCGTCGTCCAGCCGCAAGTCTGGCCGCCGAGCTCCGGCGAATGACAGGTTCGCCGGCGTGCATCGGCCGGCGCGCGGCGCCCCTGGCGTTCGTGCGCCAGCAGACCGGCCTGCGCCTGACAAGAAAATCGGTCGCACCATGATTGTCCGCGCACCTCAACAGGCCGCCCGGAACACCTATGACGTGATCGTCATCGGCGGCGGCATCCTGGGCTGCTGCCACGCGCTGGAAGCCGCAAAGCGGGGCCTTTCCGTTCTGTTGCTCGAGCGCGATGACTTCGGCGGCGCCACCAGCTGGTCGAGCCATCGCATCATCCACGGAGGATTGCGATACGTCCAGTCGTTGGACTTTCCCCGGCAATTGGAATCGATTCGCGAGCGCCGCTGGTTCCTCGAAAACTTTCCGCGCTTCGTTCGTCCCCTGCCCTGCCTGATGCCGCTCTACAATCGCGGTTTGAAACGCATGAGCACATTGCGCGCGGCGCTGTGGATCAACGACGCGCTGTCCGCACATCGGAACAACGGGCTGCCGGAATCCCACTACATCCCTCCGGGCCGGATGCTTTCGCCCGCTGAAGTGCGCGACTGGTTTCCCGGAGTTGTGAACGCGGGGTTGAAAGGCGGCGCGCTTTGGCACGACGCCATCCTGGTCCCGCCGCAGCGCGTGTTGATCGAAATCCTGCGATGGGCGGCCAACGGCGGCGCCGTGGCGCTGAACTATATGCGCGCAATTGAGGTCGCGCGCGCCAGCGCCGACAGCTACGTGGTTCACGCGCGTGACTCGGTTGCGAACTGCGCCTGCGAGTTCAGAGCGACCGATGTAATCAACTGCGCGGGCCCGTGGGCCGCGCAGTTGCAATCAGGGAACGCACAGGGGCCTGCCATGAGCCTCGCCTTCAGCCTCGTGCTCAACCGGCCTGCTGTCGCAAAGGCGGCGGTGGCTGTCTCACCCGGCCAGCGCGGACATCCGATGTACTTCGTCGTGCCGTACCAGGGAAAAATGCTTGCCGGCACCGCGCACCTCCCCTGTCCGCCGGGCAAGGAGAAGAGTTGCCCGACTGAAGAACAGATCTCCACTTTCCTGAAAGAATTGAACGAGTCGCTGCCGGGCCTGGAGGCTTCAATAGACCATGTGCTGCGCGTGTTCTCCGGATTGCTGCCGGCCACCGCCCCGGACACGGGCGACACACTGAATCGGCCCGTCCTCCAGTCTCACCCTTCCTCGACTCCGAAAAGCCGTTTCCTGACCGTGTGGGCTGTCAAGTACACGACGGCGCGCGCCGTTGCAGAACAGGTGATGCAGCGCTTTTTTCCACGACTCAGCGTGCGGCCGATCCAACAACCCGCGCCCTGGGAGGAAATCGACCTGGCAGTCTGGAACCCGCCGGCGCACGGGTCGGAGCCGGTGTTTGGCGAGATCGTTCGGCGGATTGAACGCGAGGAATCTGTCGTCCATATCGACGACCTGTTGTTGCGCCGGACGGATTGGGGAACACTGCCCGATTCCTGTTCTGCCGCGCGAGAAGCGGTGGCGCCGTGGCTGAATGCCCGGGCTGCTTCCGGCCCTGGCGTCTCCACTGTTTCATGAGAATCCTTCTGCTGGCACCGCATCCGTTCTACATCGACAGGGGCAGTCCAATCGATGTGGACATTCTCGTCCGCGCCTTGAGCCGGCGCGGCCACACGGTGGATCTCGTCGTGTATGGCGAAGGCGAGGACCGGCAATATCCCGGGGTGACGATTCATCGCGCGGCGACTCCGGCCTGGCTTGGAAGGACCCGGCCCGGGTTCTCCCTCAAGAAACTTCTTGTCGATCTGTGGTTCTTTGCCAAAGCGCGGGAGCTGGTGTTGCGCCATGACTACGACGTGATTCACGCCGGAGAAGAAGCGGTGTTCTTCGCGATGTGGTTTCGCGCGCGCCGGGGAATTCCCTACGTGTACGACCTAGACTCGTCGATTGCACAGCAACTGGTTGAGAAGATGCCGTGGCTGAAACCGGCAGGCTGGTTTTTCAACTGGTGCGAGGCGCGAGCCATTCGATCCGCACTGGCAACCGCACCGGTCTGCAACGCGCTGGCCGACCTCGCCCGGCGGCGCGGCGCCCGGCACGTCGTCACGCTGCACGATATTTCGAGCATGAAACCCGGCGACTTTGCCTGCCGGGAGTCCATTCGCGAAAAGCTGGGGATCAAGGGATTGGTTCTGATGTACGTCGGCAACCTGGAACCCTATCAGGGCATTGACCTTTTGTTGGAAGCCTTTGCCAGGGTTCCATCCATTCCCGTTCCGCTGGACCTGGTCGTGGCGGGCGGCACCCCGGAGTTGATCCGGCAGTATTCGAGCAAGGCATCGCGGCTGGGAATTGCTGAAAAGACGCACTTCATCGGGCCGTGGCCGGCCGTGCGGCTGGGGGAACTCCTGGTGCAGGCCGACATCCTGACGGCGCCGCGGATCAAAGGGATCAACACGCCCCAGAAAGTCTTTCCCTACCTGCACAGCGGCAAGGCGGTCCTGGTGACCGATCTCCCGACCCACTCGCAGATTCTGACGCAGGACGTGTGCAGGCTCGCTCCGGCTGAACCGGACGGATTCGCCCGGGCCATTTGCGCGCTGGCCACGGATCCTCAGGCCCGCCAACGACTTGGCGCGGCCGGACGCGCTTTCGTCGAGAAAAATCACACTTTCGAAGCGCACGAACGCCGCGTGAACGAGCTGTACGATTACGTGCAAAGAACGGCGGGATCTATTTCGCACGCAACAACTCTGGCTCTCAACCCGGAATGAGCACCCCAACCCAACCTTTGTACATACCCCGGTTGCCCGGGTGCCTTTTTTCCGGTCTTGGTGTCCTGTGGCTGGCATCCTGCTCGCCGGAACAGCCGCCCACGCCCGAACCCGCCAAACCAGTCCAGGCGGACATCTCTGTCGTGCTTGCAGGTGACACGGTCATCACACAGCCCTGGTCACATCTCGACGACCCGGATTTCCTCCGGTTGATCGAGGAGATTCGAGGCGCAGACGTTGCTATCGCGAACCTGGAAACGCTGATCCATGAGTTCAAGGGATATCCGCAGGCCCGACTCAATGCGACCTATATGGCGTCGCGCCCGGAAATCGCCAGGGAACTGGTCTGGGCCGGTTTCGATATGGTGGGGCACGCCAACAACCACACGTACGATTACGGAGACATTGGCGTGCTGGAGAACCAGACCCATGTGCGCGCAACCGGCCTTGTGCTGGCCGGGTCCGGACGCGATCTGCAGGAAGCCCGCGCACCGGCCTATTTCCAAACGGACAAAGGTTCCGTCGCATTGATTGCTGTCACCGCCACGTTCCAACCACACGCCCGCGCCACCCGCTCGCGCCCGGACCTTCACGGCAAACCGGGGCCGAATCCCCTCGAACTCCATCCCGGGGAAAAGCCCAACAGCGTTATCGTGGACCAGAAAGACCTTGAAGGAAATCTGGCGGCCATTCGGCAGGCAGCGACCAATGCGGACGTAGTGGTGCTGTCCATCCATGCGCACAAGCAAGGAAAATGGTTGGTAGAGTTCGCGCGCAGCGCCATTGATGCCGGAGCCGATATCTGCCTGGGACACGGACCGCACGCGGTGCGCGGGGTGGAGATCTACCGGGGCAAGCCGATCTTCTACGGTCTGGGCAATTTTGTGTTCCAGAACGAACTGATTGAAAAGTTGCCGGCCGAATTCTATGAACGGTTCGGACTGGGTGATGACGCCACGCCCGAGCAGGCCCAAAACGCGCGGAGCCAGCATGGGACGGTCGGCTTTCCGGCACAACAAAAGCCCTGGGAAGGCATTATTGCCCGCGTCGATTTTTCGGCAGGGAAACTGGCCAGCGTTCGACTGACCCCCGTGGATCTGGGTTTTGGGCAACCCCTGCCAATCCGAGGGCGGCCTAAGCGAGCAAGCGGCGAACTCGCCCGCCACATTATCCACGGAGTGGCTTCGCTCTCTGAACACCACGGAACGCGTATTTACTTTTCAGATGCCGAAGGAGCGGGAATCATCGACCTCCACAACGCTCCCTGGGCAGACATCGCCGGCGCAGGAAGCGCTGGCAGAATAAACAGTCAGTAAGCCTAACTAACTATTGAAAGCATGAGAGTTCTCGTAACAGGCGGCACCGGATTCACCGGCAGCGCATTGGTCCGACGGCTTCTGGCCGACGGACACGATGTTCACGTCATCGACAACGCAAAAGGGTTGTTCTTCGACGAGCTGCGCCAGAAGGGCGCGAAAATCGATCTTGGCAGCGTCGAGGATCGCGAGTTCTGTGAAAAATCAGTCAACGGCGCCGAAGTCGTCTATCACCTCGCCGCCGCCTTCCGACAGCTCAACGTACCCAAGAAGTACTACTGGAACGTAAATGTCGAAGGCACGCGCTACCTCGCGGAAGCGGCCTGGAAAGCCGGCGTTCGCAAATTCGTCTATTGCTCGACACAAGGCGTCCACGGCCACATCGCCAACCCGCCTGGCGATGAGAATTCTCCCATCGCGCCGGAGGACTATTACCAGTACACGAAATACGAAGGGGAGAAAGTTGTGAACGAGCTGGTCGCACGAACGGGATTCGACGCGACAACGGTGCGGCCGACGGCCATCTACGGGCCGGGCGATCCGGCGCGGTTCCTGATGCTCTACCGGCGGTGCCGAAAGGGAACCTTCATGATGTTTGGCTCGGGCAAAACCACCTATCACCCGGTGTACATCGACAACCTGGTCGATTGTTTCCTGCTGGCGGCCGAAAAGGGAAAGAAAGGAGAGGCGTACATCGGGGCGGACGAACATTACTATTCGTTGAACGACCTGGTCCGGTATGTGGGCAAGTCGATGGGTGTGGATGTGAAAATCCGGCACTATCCGTTCTGGCCGTTGTATGTGGCGGCGCTGATGTGCGAAGCAGTGTGCTATCCCCTGCGCATTGCGCCACCGCTGTTCCGCCGCCGTGTGGACTGGTTCCGCCAGGTGCGTGCCTTCCGCATCGACAAGGCAAAACGCGAACTCGGTTATCAACCGAAGGTCGGCATCGAAGAGGGTTTGAAACGAACCGCCGACTGGTACAAGGCTAACGGCTATCTCTAACCCTTGAAGGGATCCCTATGGGAGCCATTTTTGGAATCATTGGACCGTCCGAAGACGCCGACCTGCAGTCCATGGGCCGCAGGCTGGCGCATCGGGGCGCCACGCTGAGCATCCGTCGCTTCTCGCCCCGATTGGCGCTCGGAGCCGTCGGACGGAACGCCGCCGAGCAGATCCTTCAGCGCGGAGACTGCGCGTTCGTCTGCGACGCCACCGTTTGCAACCGCGTTGAACTGGCATCGGAACTGATCACCCGGCGGCGGGAAGCGCCCTCGGCAAGCGCCGGGTTGTTGCTTGAATGGCTCGACGCTTTCGGTCCGCCCGGGACCGATGGCATCGACGGCGAGTTTTCTTTCGCGCTGGTCGATATGGCGAAGGAACGCGCGTTGTTCGGAAGGGATTACTTCGGTTGCCGCGCGCTCTACTGCACGGTGCTGCCTGAGGGCGCGCTGGCGTTCGCAACGGAATACAAGGCCTTCCGGGCACTTGCGTCGTTCAAACCCGTTCCGGACCCGGAGATGCTGCAATACGTGCAGGGCGCCAAACGCCTCCCTGTCGGCCGCACCCTGCTCCGCAACGTGTGGGCAATCCAGCCCGGCGGCACCACCGAACTCGACACCACCGGGCGCGAACTATCACGGCGCAGCGCGCCGCCGCTGGCGGTTGACATCCAGGTGCGCGATGCCGACGCCGCCGGGGAACTCGTCCGCCAGAAACTCACGGATGCCGTCCGCCGCCGCTCCGAAGACCTCGACCCCATCGGGCTCGCCCTGTCCGGCGGAATCGATTCCATCTCGGTGGCATTTGTTCTCCGCAACCTGTACCCGAAGCGGACGATTCACACGTTCACCGCCGGTTATGGAATGGACGATGCGGAGATGGCGACGGCGGCGGACGTGGCGAAGGAAATCGGATCGGTTCATCACCCGGTCCTGACCCCGCCTTCGCTGGTGCAGCGGGAGATGAAAAAGCTGGCGTGGCACCTGGAAGAGCCCTTTGCCCGGAGCGAAGCGCTGCAACTCATGATGGTGGGCCGCGCGGCTCGAGAACACGTGGACGTGCTGCTGTCGGCGCAGGGCTCGGACGGGTTGTTTGCGGGAGCGGAAAAGTACCTGCTGCTGCACCTGATCCGCCGGTTGCCCTTGCTGCGCCACGGGCTTCACGAGTTTTACGACCTGTCGCAAACGGGCCGGCCACCGCAGGGCTGGCTCGGCAAGGTGTTCGACCGGCTCTACTTCAAAGGAAAGGTGCCGCCCATGCCCCGCGTGAAGGGTGCCAAAGGGACTTTCGAATTGTCCACGCTGCCTTCGTTCGGACCGGAATTCGTCAACCGCTGCATGGCCGGCAGCTACCAGCTCGGCATGTGCCGCAGCCTCCAGAAATTCGACCGCACCTTCGCCGCGTCCGGCATCGAGTACCGCTCTCCCTTCTACGACCTCGACCTCGTGCGTTCGGCCTACACGATAACGGACCGGCTCAAAATCCGGGGACGCAAGGCCAAGGTAATCCTGCGCGAAGCGCTGGCGCCGCTGGTTCCTGAACGCTTCACGCAAATCCGAAAGTTCCCACAGCGGATGAAATACGACATCGCTTTTGCCGACACCATGGATTCGCTCGCTGACGCGGTGCTCAGCCCCGAGCGCGTGAAACGCCGAGGGATTTTCGAGCCCGAAGACATCCGCCGGCTTCGCCTCCGCGCACCCGGCGAAGCGTACCCACCCGAAGCCGCGATGCGCCTTTGGACGGCCATTCTGACCGAGTATTGGGCGGAGTTCTTCCTGGATGGCGGCCCTCTGGCGGACGAGCCGCCCACGGCAGCCACAACGGCAATACACGCCTGAATCGGGAACTCCAGCGAACAACTCGCTTCGTTGACCACATCCTCGACGTCAACACCGACCAAGTCCATGCACCCGCTGAAGCGTATCACTCAACGCTATCTCATCGTCGGACCGCTCGTGTCCCTCTACTACTATCTCCGGTGCAGAGCCTTTGTCTCACCCCAGTCCCGCGTCCAGGTGACCGACCTCATCACCTTCGGCCCCGGTACCGTGGTCAAGGCATATGCCGTCATCAACACCATGGGCGGTCGCATCCAGTTTGGAAAACGCTGCGCCATCAGCTGCTTCAACCATATCGGAACCGGCAAAGCCGACATCATCATTGGCAATTACGTCCGGTTCGGCCCGCACGCCTCCGCCACGGGCTCCTCGAGGAAATTCAAACGCCGCGACGCCCTCATCATCGACCAGGGCCACGAACACCGGGGCCTGCGAATCGGCGACGACGTCCTGGTCGGGGCAGCCGCCAGGATTATGAGCGGCATAACCATCAGCACCGGCGCCGTCATCGGCGCGGGCGCCGTCGTGACGAAGGATGTGCCCGAATACGCCATCGTTGCCGGCGTCCCGGCGAAAATAATCGGAGAACGCACCTGATATGGAACCCGCAAAAAAACGGCGCAAGCCAATGGTCGCGCGGCTCCTGCTCGGAGCCAAGCTGATCGTCTCCGTCGGTCTGCTGGTAATCCTCTTCCGGTGGATCGACTTCCGGGACGTTGTCCAGAAGTATCGCAACCTGCATTGGGGCTGGCTGATCCTGGGCCTGGCCATTCTCCAGACCCAGAGCATGATCAGCACCCTGAAATGGCTCGTGCTGCTGAAAGCGGACGGCGAACGCCCGAGGTTCCTCTTTCTCTGGAAAACCTACCTGATCGGCAACTTCCTGAGCCTGTTCCTGCCAACGAGCTTCGGCGGTGACGCCTACCGCGTCTGGGCCGTGAACAAGACCGGCGCCAAGATGAGCAAGAGCGCGGCGTCCGTGCTCTTCGACCGCATCACCGGCGCGTTCGCGCTCTTCACCCTGGGCCTCATCGGCGCCACTCTCGTGCTCGACCGCAATGTGGTCATTCCCATGGCCTGCGTCTACGTCGCCGGCCTTCTCGGCATGGTGATCTTCACATCAGACGCCGTTGTTGCCCGCCTGCCGCAGGTCAAACACAAGGTTTTCGGTTTTCCATTCCGCATCCTGCGGTCGTTCAACCTGTATCGCCACTCCCCCGGGAAACTGGCCACCGCGTTCGCGCTGTCCGCCCTCTTCCAAACAAACGTCGTCCTTATCGTTGTCTGCTACGCGCGTGCGCTGCATGTGACGTCCGACGCGCTCTCGTTCAACGAACTGCTCACGTCGGTGCCTCTGATCTACCTCACCGAGATGCTGCCGATCTCCATCAACGGCATCGGCGTGCGCGACAGTGCATTTGCGTTCTTCTTCGAACGCATGGGGGGCACCGCCGCGCAGGGCCTCGCCGTGTCGCTCCTCATCATTGTAATTCGCTATATCAAAGGATTTGCGGGCGGCTTCCTGCTTCTCCAGTCCGTGCTGGCAGGACGGCGCGCCGCCCGAAATCCCGGCGCCCTGGAACCCAAACCCAACCGTCCCGTCAGCCCAGCGTCCTGACGTGGTCCGTACGACCAAAATCGAAAAAACTGATGGTGCAGTGCGTGTCTTTGTTGGATTGGCGACCGGCCCCGGACCCCGGTGACATGCGAATAACTTTTTGAAAATTTCCGGTGACTTATTGCCGGAACTCGTTCACCATCAAGCCCCACCCAAGGTGTAAAATGAAAGCCGAGCGATGCCTTCGCCCGTACGCGCCCGTACTGTGTTTGCTGGCTGTTCTCCTCGCCCTCAGTCCTGCGGCCGCTTCGGCACAAACAAGAATCCTGTTCATCGGAAACAGCTTCACAGCGGGAACGGGAGGATCTGCGTCAGTCCCCACCATCTTTAACAGGCTGGCCCAGGCCGGCGGACACTCCAACGTGACCGTCGTTACCCGTACTTCCGGAGGCACAGACTTTCGCTTCCACACCATCAACGGTGTCTCCCAATCGATCATTGCCACACAATACTGGTCTCACGTCGTCCTCCAGAACTACAGCACCGAACCGACTCATTACGTCGATGGAGTCCACAGCATCTCCAATCACATGTTTTACGGCTCCATTCTGTACGACGACATCATGGCCGTACCCGGCCCGCACCTGGTGCTTCTGTTTGAGACATGGTCTCGGGCTGCGGCACATCCTCTCATTACAGGCGTCTCGACACCCACCTCATTTGCCAGTACCGACGAGTTCCAGTCTGAACTCGTGGAAAACTACGGCGCCCTGGCCAATTTGCTGAACCTCCAGAATCCATTGAACCCCGCTGTCGTTGTGGCACCGGTGGGCACCGCCTGGCAGAACGCAGGTGGCCTTCTTCCCGCGTCCGATCCTGACTTTGTGGATCTTTTCGACGACGACGATTACCACGGCAACGACAACGGATACTATCTTACGGCTGCCGTGTTCTATTCACGCATCTTCGGCCAGAGCCCGGACGGCTTGCACGCCCATCCTGCGGTTGCCTCTTTGGGGCTCAATCTCACCGTATCCCCGAGCTTCCTTGAAACGACCGCATGGCAAACCGTGCTGGATCAACCGCAAAGCCCCGTCAGTTTCGTGCAGCACCCGGTCAGCCAGACCGTAAACCAGTCCAACCCGGTCGCCTTCAGCATACTGGTTGAAGGCAGCCCCCCCCCTACTCCATCCAGTGGCACAGCAACGGCATTCCAATACCCAACGCCAACACATTCACCTATCGGATTCCGGCGACCACTCCCGATATGGACGGCACCGTCTTCACCGTCGTCCTCAGCAACAACATCTCCTCAGCCATCAGCCAGGAGGCCGTCCTGACCGTGCTTACCTCCAACACGCCGCCGCTCATCCACGACGCGCACGTGCAGATCGTCGAGCACAGCGCAGCCGGCACACCGGTTTATGATGTCAACGACGCAAATACGGGCACGGATCTCGACGCCGATGGACAGCCTTTGACTTACAGCATCGTGGCGGGAAATCCAAACAACGCGTTTCTCATCAATCCAAATACGGGCGTGATTCAGGTCAACAACCCGGCAGCGGTCAATTACGAAACCAGTCCTTCGTTCACCCTGACGGTCGCCGCCACAGATGGCGTCGGCAACGACACGGCTCAGGTTGTTGTTGATCTGATCGACGTCGACGAGGCGCCGGGGGCGGGAACCGTGTTTCTTGTTGACTTCGGCGAGGCCGCAAGCCCGACAAGTCACGGTCCGCTGCCCAATGATCCGACGAATTACTGGAACAATCTCCCCGCCAGCGTGGGAATCACCGATAGCGGCCAACTCAGCGGGCTCATCACGGTTTCCAATGAAGTCACCAGCGTAAATCTCGTCATGCTGAGCCGCTTCAACGGAAGCAATCCGAACGGAACAACCGACTCCCCTCTGTTCCCGCCCAACGCCACCCGCGACACCCTTTTTGGCAACACCGAGGTTTTCCAGGGGTTAAGCAATGTCTTTCCATCGTTCAAGCTGACAGGTTTGAATCCAAACTTGAGCTATGAATTCACCTTCTTCGCCTCGCGCACAGGGGTGACCGACAATCGGGAAACAGGCTATTTCGTCACTGGCGCCAATTCCGGTTTTGTGGCGCTGAACCCTTCCAACAACACAACCAATGTCGCCCTCATCGATGCCATTCGCCCCACGGCTCTTGGTGAAATAACGATCAGCCTCAGTCCGACCCCGAACAACAACAATGCCAATCATTTCACCTACCTTGGCGCGATGCGTGTGCGGGCCCACACCTCCGTCGCCACCGTCATGCTGACCGACCTGAACCATGTGTACGATGGCACTGCTAAAACAGCGTCTGTTGAGACCATCCCTCCGGGCCTGGCTGTCGAATTGACCTACGATGGAAGTCCGGCCCCGCCCACCAACGCGGGCGTTTATGAGGTGATTGCCACGGTCACTGACGCGAGCTACGTCGGTTCGGCGACGAACACGCTGTTCATCGCGCAGGCCGAAGCCGTCGTTGCACTCACCAACACCACTCAGGTCTATGATGGAACACCGAAGAGCGCTCTTGCCATCACGGATCCGCCCGAACTTTCTGTTCTGCTGCTCTATGATTTCGTCGTTGATCCTCCGGTGAATGCCGGCACCTACGAACTCATCGCCACGGTCGTTGACCCCAATTTCTTCGGCTCGGTCAGCAATGTTTTCACCATTCTCAAAGCTCCGGTCGCGATCACGCTGGGAAATCTGACTCACGTTTACGATGGCACGCCGAAGAGCGCCACGGCCGAAACCGTCCCCGAAGGGCTCACCGTGCAACTGACCTACAACGGACTGGCCGATCCTCCAACCAATGCCGGAACCTACCAGGTCATCGGAACCGTCGTTGACGCCAACTACTTCGGCGCTGCCACCAACTCCCTGGTCATCGACAAAGCACCGGCCACCGTCACGCTCACCGATCTCGCTCACGTTTACGATGGCTCTGCCAAAACCGCCGGCGCCGAAACCGATCCCGCAGGCCTCACCGTGCTCTTCTCCTACAACGGCCTGCCCGATGCACCCACCAACGCCGGAACCTACGAAGTCATCGGCACCATCGCCGACAACAACTATGCCGGATCCGCCACCAACACCTTCGTCATCGCTCAGGCCGAGGCCATCGTCACCCTGGCCGATCTCGCCCATGTCTATGACGGCTCGGCAAAGGCCGCTTCCGCCCAGACCGTCCCCGAAGGGCTCACCGTGCAACTGACCTACAACGGACTGGCCGATCCTCCAACCAATGCCGGAACCTACCAGGTCATCGGAACCGTCGTTGACGCCAACTACTTCGGTGCTGCCACAAATTCTCTGATGATTGCCCCAGCGGAGTTGACCGTCACGGCGGATGACAAGCAAAAGCCCTTTGGCTCAGCGGATCCCGTCTATACCGCAACGATCACAGGGTTCGTCAACAATGAGACTGAGGCTGTGTTGATGGGAACCTTGACCTTCAGCCGGGAGCCCGGAGAGCAACCCGGCAACTATGCCATCACGCCTTCCGGGCTCAGCGCGACGAACTACAGCGTCGCGTTCATTGCGGGTACCCTGACAATCACCGCAATTGACCCGCCGATCCTCCTGCCGTTGCAGGGAGTCAACACGACGAACATCGTGATCACCTGGACCGCGGTGCCCGACGTAACGTATCGCGTTCTCTATTCAACCAATCTGACGTCCGGCGTCTGGATTCCTCTGTCGCCTGATGTCATAGCTACGAATGATACTGCCTCGCTCGTGGATACTCCGGGCGCTGAGGTACAGCGGTTCTATCGAGTCACCATCCTCGACCCGAGTCACTAATCCAGTCCGAACCGCAATGCCAGGCTGTGCATCAAGGACGGGCGCACGCGCGCGCCCGGAACGCTTCCTCCTGCTGTTGGCGGCCGTGCTTGCAGCGATCTGCACTCTCGCGCCGTTCGACATGTCCGTGGCGCCTGCCGATGCGCTGAAGCGCGCCACCAGAGCGCTGCAATGGAGGCCCCTCGAGGCCGTCGAGCTGGCCGGGCACTTCGCCGCGTTCTTCCTGCTGGGATGCATCGCCGGCGCAGCGCTCGGAACCGCCGCTGCCCGAATCCGCCGCGGCACGTTCCTGGCAATCGCCGTCTCCTTCTGCGCCGCGCTCGAACTCGCGCAACTGTTCCAGTACTCCCGTCATGCGCGCCTCACCGATTTCATGGCCAACCTGGGCGGCCTGCTTCTGGGCACTTCACTGTCTCTTCATTGGCCACCCGTTCGCCGCGCGGGCGTCCGGTGCCGGATGGTTTTGCGACGTTTCCCGGTTCAGTTCCACTCGGCCCTGCTCACTCTTATCGCCATCACCTGGGGCGTCGCTGGACTGCAACCTGCTCTGGGCGGATTGCGCATGGATTGGCGAAAAGAGTATCACCTGTGCGTGGGAAACGAGCCGGATCGCAGGCGCCCCTGGCAGGGCGAAGTCCGATACGCCGGCGTTTACGGCCGGGCCCTGACCCCGGACGAGGTGGAGCGGATTTATCGCACTCGAACCGGGTCGTCTCCCCGGCAACACTTCGAAGATCTCGGATTGCTGGCGGGATACGACTTCACCGAACAGGGAGCAACCAACGTGACACCCCGCGGCGCGCTGGCTTCGGAGGAGCTCGCAATCGATCTGCCGAAGGACTCTTCCTGGAGCGCAGAGGAGTCGGGAGGCGTCTTGATCCGGAAAGGCGTTCTCCTCAGGACCCGCAGACCCGCGGCGGCAATGAGCGAAGCCATCGAACGCTCCGGCGAGTTCAGCGTCGAAGCCTGGATACAGCCGTCCGATCTCCGGCAGTACGGGCCCGCCCGCGTCATCACCGTCTCTTCCGGCGCCAGAGCCCGTAACTTCACACTGGGACAGCAAGGAGCCGCTATGGTCTTCCGGGTCAGAAACGGCATCAATGGAACCAATGGCTACCGCCGGCAACTGCAACTGCGCAACACGATCGATGCCAACCTCCAGCATTGGATCGCGGTGTATGACGGCGGCGTGTCCACGCTTTACAGGAACGGCCGGCGCGCCGGCGTCGCCGACCTCCGCCAGCCCGCCCTCCAGCTTCATCTCGGCTCGGGCCCGCAAAGCCGCTTCATCACCATGAGCTTCGTCGTCCTCTTCAGCGCGCTCTCCGCCTCCGCGCTGCTACATCGAATCGACACGGCCCTGCTGCGGCAAGCGCTCGCGCTGGCAATCGGCATGGTGTTGGCCGCCGCACCGTTCCTTGTGACCAATGCCGCGGCAGGCGGCCCCGCTCATTTCGGATTTGTCTCCGCTGCCGCGCTTGCGATTCTGCTTTATCCATTGGCATGGTCCTGCACAACCTTGCGGGACCCAATGCTTCTCAGGCCGTGCAGCCAGACCGCAAGTCCGGGAACCTGAAGAAAATCGGGAAAGCGTCAATTTAGCGAACCATCGAAACTATGGAATCAACCATCAACGAAGCAAAGAATCCCGGAACCGGCACCGCAGCCGGTTCCCAAACCGCAACCCCCGCAACGCCGCACCTCCTGACGAACATCGCCGTCGTCGGCCTCGGCTACGTCGGACTGCCACTCTCCCTCCAGTTCGCAAAATCCGGCGTCAAGGTCCTCGGGCTCGACATCGACCCCACAAAGGTCGAGGCGCTGAACCGCGGCCAAAGCTATATCAAACACATCACCCCCGAAGCCGTCGCCGACGCCGTCAAGCCCGGGCAGTTCTCTGCTTCGACCGATTTCAGGCGGGTCGCGGAGGTGGACGCCGTCGTCATCTGCGTGCCCACCCCGCTCAACAAGAATCGCGAACCCGATATCTCCTACATCCTGAGCACCGGCAAAACGATCGCTCCCTACCTCCGCCGCGGCGCCCTTGTCGTGCTGGAATCCACCACCTACCCCGGAACCACCGAGGACGACCTGCGCGAGGTTCTCGAAGCGGGTTCCGGTCTGAAAGCCGGCACCGACTTTCACCTTGCGTTCTCTCCCGAACGCGAAGACCCGGGCAACCCGGACAGCAAGGTCGCTTCGATTCCCAAAGTGGTCGGCGGCCTCACGCCCGCCTGCCTCGAGAAAGCCGTGGCACTCTACGGGCGCGCCGTCAAAACCGTCGTCCCCGTCTCGTCCTGTCGCGTTGCCGAGGCGACCAAGCTTCTCGAAAACATTTTCCGCAGCGTCAACATCGCCCTGGTGAACGAGCTCAAGGTTGTTTATCAGGCCATGGGCATCGACGTCTGGGAAGTGATCAACGCGGCGAAGACCAAGCCGTTCGGGTTCATGGCGTTCTACCCCGGGCCCGGCCTGGGCGGGCATTGCATCCCGATCGATCCCTTCTATCTCACCTGGAAAGCGCGCGAGTACGGCCAGCACACGCGCTTCATCGAGCTCGCCGGCGAAATCAACACGTCCATGCCACACTACGTGGTGGAGCGCGTCGGCGAAGCGTTGAACGAGGAAAGCAAGGCCATCAAAGGCAGCCGCATCCTCGTGTTGGGGCTGGCGTACAAAGCCGACGTCGATGACGAGCGCGAGTCGCCCAGTTACGTGCTCATGGACCTGTTGCATCAGCGCGGCGCGCAGGTCGCCTACTACGATCCCTACGTGCCGGTCATCCGTCCCACGCGCGAGCACCCGCACTGGGCGGGAACCAGGTCCGTCACCTGGGACGAGAAAACAATCCGGAGTTTCGACCTGGTGTTGATCTCAACGAAGCACAGTTCGGTGAACTACCGCGAGCTGGCGCAGTGGGCGCGTTGCATTGTGGACACGCGCAATGCAATGGCCGGCATCGACACCAACAGCGTCCGCGTCTGGAAAGCCTGAACGATTGACGATTGACGTTTTGAAACGTCAACACCGTGACGCACCGCAGCGTAGCGCAAGCGTCTCACGTAGCGCAGGCGTCCCCGCCTGCGGGTTCTGGCGGCGTCCCCGCCGCCAGAAGTTCGCGCCATCAACGATCAGCCATCGACCCTCGCCTTCCTGAAGGCTGAAGGCCTGACACATGACAGCCCAGGGCAACGCCCTGGGTTCGCAGACCAAATTCAATCAAGCCCTGCAAGGGCCAGACAGAGCGATTCCGGACGTAACCGGGTAAAGTTTTCAGCGTTTCAGCATTTCAGCTTTTCCCAAGGTGGGGCGAGCAGCCTGCCACGCCGAAGCCAGCGAAGGCGGGTCCTGCCACGCCGAAGCTGAGCGAAGGCGGGTCCTCGCGCTTGTCAAGCCGTAGCCTTGACAGAGGCTGGAGCCGTTGTGAGGGCCCCACTCCTCACGTCGCCGCCTACAGAATTCCAGCGTTTCAGCATTTCAGCGTTTCAGCATTTTCTTATGATCCTGTTACTCGGTGCCAGCGGTTACATCGGACAGGCGTTCGCATCCGAACTGCTTCAGCGGCACATCGAGTTCGTGCCGCTCAGCCGGCTTTCACTCGATTACACCCAATTGGACACGCTCTTCAGCTTCGTCCGTCGCGTCCGCCCGAAGTTCGTCATCAACGCTGCCGGATACGTCGCGGGTCCGGAGGCCGACGATTCGGACGCCGCCCGGGCCGAGACGGTCCAGGCCAACACACTCCTGCCGCAGACCGTCGCTCGCGTCTGCTGGCTGACCCGAACACCGTGGGCGCATGTGTCGTCCGGATCGATCTACACCGGGGCGCGCATCGCGGAGAACGGCGGGTTCCGCCTCGAACGCGACCTGGACACCCCCGAAACCGTGGATCTCTTCGAGAAACATCCGGAGCGTTTCCAGGGCTTCACCGAGGACGACGAACCGAACGCGACGTTCCGCAACCCGCCCTGCAACTTCTACGGCGGCACCAAAGCGTTCGCCGAAGAGGTCTTGAAACGGTTCGACCAGCATTATCTGTGGCGGCCCGGGTGCATCCTGGATCGGGTCGCGCATCCGCGGAATTTCCTGTCCGCCGTTCAGGAGCAGTCCAACGTGCCCGACGGCGTGGGCGCGTTCTCGCATCGGATGGACTTCGTCCGCGCGTGCCTGGACCTTTGGGAGGCAGGCGCCCCTTACGGAATTTACAACGTGGTGAATCCGGGCGGGCTGACCGGGCGCCAGGTGTTGCAGGCCATCGAACGTCTCCGCCGGCCCGAACGCAAACTGAGGCTCAGCACCAACGGCTCGGCCCGGCGATTCGCATCGGCGTCGCCGCGCGCGCGTTGTCTCCTCGACACCTCAAAGCTCCTGGCCGCCGGCGTATTCATCCGGCCCGCGCGCGAGGCGTTGGAGGACGCCCTCGACAACTGGCAGGAACTGCCGCAACAGGAAGACCTCCGCGAACGACTTTTGAAGAAAAAAACTGAAACGCTGAAACGCTGAGATCGTGGCAAACATCCAACATTGAACATCCAACATCCAACGCCCAGGGAACGGCTCAGGAAGTTTCCCTTGCCCCGCGGGAAAGAGAGGAAGGGAGAGGGGCGTTTCAGCATTTCAGCTTTTCAGCGTTTCAGCGTTTCACTACACCTCCACTCGAATGAATCCTCATAACCGCACTGCAACCTGGCTCAGGCGCGCGTTGATGTTCTGTCTCGCGACCGGCGCCACAGCCGCCCTCGCCCAAACCGTCATCGTGCCGCCGCCGGTGCACGAACCTCCGCCACCCGGGCCGCAAAGGTCCGGCCAGGCGGAAACCGATTCCGTCGAAGAAATGGCAATCGGAGAGGCGCTGCAGCCCAGGGACCTGTTCCAATGGGGACCGGTCCGCCTGCACCCCGGCGTTTCATATCGGTTCATGTACGGCGAGGGCATCCGGACCCGCGTCGGCCGCACGGACGAGACAATCATTCAGACCCTCACGCCCGGCATCCGCGCCGACATCGGCGACCGCTGGCATTTCAATTACCGGGCCAATATGAGCTTCTATTCCGATTCCGCTTTCGAGGATTCCGTAGGGCACTCGTTCAACTTCGGAGGCGGCACGACCTACGAGGCGTGGTCGTTCGGTTTCTCTCAAAGCGGCCACATTTCGTCGGAAGTGCACACGGAAACCGCGCGACAGACCGATGAGCAGGACTATAACACGTCACTGACCGCAGGTTACCAGATCAACAGCCTCTACTCTCTGGACCTCTCCGTGCGGCAGCACGTGCGCGTCATTGAAGGCTTCACCAGCTCCGTCGGCAACGCGTGGACGTGGTCCACCATGGACTGGCTGAACCTGCAACTCACGCCTTATCTCGCAACGTCGATCGGCCTGGGCGCGGGTTACACCGACGTGGAACACGGATCCGACATGACCTTCCAGGAGGCGCGCGGCCGCGTCGGCCTGCAATTGACGAAAAAGCTGAACCTGTCGGCCAATGCGGGTGCGGAGATCCGCCAGTTCCGGGACTCCGATAAAGACCCGAAAGTGTCCCCGGTGTTCGGCGTGACCGCATCCTATCATCCCATCGAACCCACGACGATCAGCCTCAGCGCGCGCCGCAGCATCGCGGCGTCGCATTTCCGGGACCAGATCACCGAGCGCACTTCGCTGACGCTCAATCTCTCGCAGCGCCTGCTGTTGCGATATCACCTGGGCGTCTCCGGCGGCATCCACTACTCCACTTACGAAGCCTCGTCGTCCATGGGAACAGGCGGGCGGGAAGACACCCAAACGTTCCTCAGCACCAGCCTGGGCACCGCCCTCCTGCGCAGGGGCAGCATCTCGGTCTTTTACAGCATCAGCAGAAACACCTCGAACCGCACTGGATTCGATTACACCAGCAACCAAATGGGTTTCCAGGTCAGCTATTCCTACTAGCACGCTGCGGCCGCAAAAACACGTCGTCGGTGGGACGAGCAGCCTGCCACGCCGAAGCAGCGAAGGCGGGTCCTCGCGCTTGTCAAGCCGTAGCCTTGGCGGAGGCTGGCCGTCGCTCGATCCTGAATTCGACTCCTTACGTCGTCGCCTGCAAGATTTCAGCATTTCAGCTTTTCAGCGTTTGCCATTAACCTTCTACTCCCATGCCGAGCGCGCAACAAAACACATCGCAGGACGCGGTTGAAGTGTATCCACGATTCAAGATTTTCGCATTGAGCGCAGGCGTGGTGGCGCTCTGCTTCGTTCTCCCGCTCTGGGAATTGGCGCGGTTTGCGCTCCGGGTGGACCTCTACTCGTACGTGATCCTCGTCCCGTTCATCAGCGGCTGGCTGCTCTGGCAGAAACGCGAGCACATCGAAAAGGCAACCGTGACGGGCCGCAGATGGGCCCTCCTGCCTTCCGCGCTGGGTCTCGCCCTCCTCGCGTGGTACTGGACACAGAAAACGGCACCTCCCGGCAACGGGCGCAACGACTGGCTCGCTGCGGTCATTCTCGCGTTTCTTTGCTTTGTCTGGAGCGCCTCGCTGTGGCTGCTCGGCAGCCGCGGGTTCGCACGCGGGGCGTTTCCCCTGCTCTTCCTCCTGTTCATGGTCCCGCTGCCGCTCGCGGTCGAATCGGGCATCGAACGGTTCTTCCAATACCACTCGGCATGGGCAACCCATCTCCTGCTCAAAATCTCGGGCACTCCCGTTTTCCGCGACGGCACCCTGTTTCAGGTGCCCGGCTTCGCCTTCGATATCGCCCCCGAATGCAGCGGCATCCGATCCAACCTGGTCCTGTTCATGACCGGCTTGATCGCCGGCCATCTGTTCCTCCGGCGCCCATGGGCCAGGGCGGCCATCGCCGGCGCCGTCATCGTGATCGGCATCTTCCGCAACGCCACGCGCATCTTCACCCTGGCGCAACTCTGCATTCATGTGGACCCGGAAATGATTCATTCACCGCTCCATCGCCGCGGCGGACCGCTGTTCTTTGTGTTGTCACTGATTCCGCTCTTCCTCATGCTGTGGTGGCTGCGCCGGCAGGAAACCCGGGCCGACCGGCGGGCTGCAGCGGCGGATTCCAGTTCGGTCCTGCAGCCGAAACGCCGGCGCGCTGAAATCCCGGGCCGATGAAGATGCTGACTCATCCTACCACCCCGAGCAACGCACCAATGTCCCCTTCGCAACCCGTGTTCATTCCCTCGAACGCGCAGAGCGCAAGCTCCAGCCTCCTGCGCGCGATGGTGTCCTGTCCGTTCCGCCTGCTCCTGCTCCTTTCAGTGGCGCTGTTCCTGGCCGGGTGCTCGGCCGAAACCCGAAAGGCGCGCTACAGGCAGCGGGCCGACGCACATTTCACCGCGGGCCGATACTCGGAGGCGGAAGTGGAATACCTGAACCTGCTCCGGCTGGATCAGCTCAACGTGCATGCCATTGCACGGCTCGGCATCATCTACCACGAAAACGGACGCATCCCCCGCGCCGCTCCCTTCCTGGCCAAAGCGCATGAACTCGACCCTGCGAATCTGGAAGTCAACCTCAAGCTTGGCCTGCTCCATCTGTCCGCCAACAACCCGGCCGAAGCATGGAAGCTGGCCCTCTCGGCCCTCGCCCAGGCCCCCACCAACGACATCGCCCCCCTGCTCCTCGCCCAGTCCGCGCGCGGACCAGAGCAGATCACCCAGGCACGACAACACCTCGAGGAACTGATGCGCTCCGCGGGCGCAACCCCCGCCCTGAAAGTCGGCATCGGAGCGCTCCTGCTTCGCGAAGGCAACATCGAGGGAGCGGAGGCCGCTTTCAGGGAAGCCATCGCGCTCGACCCTCAATCTCCTTCCGGACATCATGCGTTGGGCGGATTGTTCGTCATGACCGGCAACATCTCGAACGCCATCGCCGAACTCAAGACAGCCGCCGGCCTGGCGCCGCTCCGCTCACCTCAGCGGCTGCAATACGCCGAGCTCCTGGGCCGGGCCGGCCAGCCCGACGAGGCCGAGCGCGTCCTCACCGAAATCACGCGCGGCGCACCCGACTTTCTCCCGGCCTGGATCGGCCTTGCTGAAATGGCGCTTGCGAGAAGGAACTACGACGCATGCGCCGCCCACATCAGCCAGGCCCTCGCCCGGGATCCGCGGCACGTCGAGGCATTGCTGCTGAGGGGACGTTTGAAACTCGTCCAGGGAAAGCTGGATGAAGCCATCGCCGAGTTCGGCCGGCTCGCCAGCATCTATCCGCGCTCGCCCTTCGTCCGGTACCAACTCGGCCTGGCGGCTCTCCGCAAAGGCGACACCGCCCGCGCGATGGTCGAGTTCAACGCCGCCGTCGCCATCGAGCCGAACTACGACGATGCCGTGCTGATGCAGGCTCAGTTGAATTTGCGGCGCAACAACCCGCAACCCGCAATCAACGCGTTGACCGACCTGGTCAGGCGCCAACCGCAATTGGCCGGAGCCCACCTCCTGCTCGCCGCCGCGCACGTGGCCGCCGGAGACCTCAACGCGGCACTCTCGGTCTCGCGCCAAATGGCGGAGCTGTTCCCAAAAAGCGCGGAACCGCTATACACCGTCGGACTCATTCAACAACGCCAGGGCAACCGCGCCGAAGCTCGCGTCTCCTTCGAAGCCGCCCTCGAACTCGCACCCAACCATTGGACCTCGCTCGAACAACTCGTCGAAATGGACATCGCCGACAAACGTTTCAGTGAAGCGATCGAGCGCGTCGAATCCATTGCGCAAAAGCTGCCGACGGCTGCCGAACCGTACTACCTTCTCGGCAGAATCCATGTCGCCCAGGACAATCCCGAGTCCGCCGAGCAGGCCCTGCTGAAGGCGATCCAATTAAATCCCGAGTTTCGACCGGCATACCTGCTCCTGGCCCGCACTTATGTCAATTCCGGACGCCACGTGCAGGCCCTGGAGAAGCTCAAAACCGCGCTGGCCGGCAACCCGGCCGACCCAACAACCTTGCTCCAGATCGCGATCATTCACGATGAAGCCGGCAACTATGCCGTCGCGCGCGAATATTATGAACGCCTCCTGGCAGCCAACCCGCGATCCAGCGTCGCGCTGAACAACGTCGCATACCTGTATTCCGAACGTCTGGGCGAGCTCGACAAAGCCTACGACGCGGCCCGAAAGGCGCGGGAACTCATGCCGGAAGATCCCTCCACCGCCGACACGCTGGGATGGGTTCTTTACAAACGCGGCGAATACGCATGGGCCCTCGCCCTGTTGCAGGAAAGCGCCGAAAGACTCAAAAACCATCCAGAGGTCCTCTATCACCTCGGAATGACTCACTACATCATGGGCCACGAAGAGCCCGCCCGCGACGCCTTCGAGCGGGCTCTGCAGATCGACAAGGACTTCCCGGGCAGCGCCGAGGCCGCCCAACGCCTTGCCATCCTCAATACCATCAGCACCGCCGAGCTCACCGAAGTCGAAAAACTCGCCGCCGATCGGCCCGACGATCCCATCGTTCTCGCCCGCCTGGCTGGTTTCTATCGAAAGGCCGGTGACATCGACAGAGCCATCGAACTCTATGACCGCGCCCTTCAAAAGAACCCGCGGAACGCCTCGGCCGCCGCCAACCTCGCCCAGTTGTACGTGGGCAGGGACAACGACAAAGCCCTTCACTTCGCGAAAACGGCGCGAACGCTGATGCCGGATGATCCCCGCGTGGCCCATACGCTCGGGCGTATTGCCTACGATTCCCGTGACTTCGCATGGGCGCTGAGCCTCCTGCAGCAGTGCGAACGGGCCTTGCCGAACGATCCCGCCGTCCTGTTCGACCTCGCCCACGCCTCCTTCAGCATGGGCCGCATTCAGGAGGCCCAATCGGCCATGCGCCGTGCCCAGCAGGCCGATGCCGCTCTTGCTCAAAGCCAGGAAACCCGGGATTTCCTAGCTATGACCGGCATCTGCCTGGACCCAACAGGCGCGCAACCGGCGACCAAACCCGAGTCGGTGCTGCAGCGGGACCCCAACAACCTCCCTGCGCTGGCCGCCAGCGGCGTCCTTCAGGGCTACCGCGGCGAATACCGGCAGGCGATCGCGACCTTCACGCGCGTGCTGGAACTGTGTCCTACGTTCTCCCCGGCAGACAAGCACCTCGCATTGTTGTATGCCCGGTTTCCCCAGGACGAAGCCAGGGCCTACGAACACGCGCTCAAGGCCCGACGCAGTTTCCCGGATGACACCGAAGTGGCCCGGACATTGGGTGTGCTCGCCCACAAACGGGGCGATTATCGCCGGGCCGTGCAACTGCTCAAAGAGAGTGTCAGCAAACTCCCGACGGACGCGGAGGCTTTCTTCTATCTTGGCCTGGCGCACCATCGACTCGGGGAAAAGAAGGAATCGGCACTGGCGCTGCAAAAGGCTATCGCTCTGGACCTTAGCCAACCCCTGCGAGAAGAGGCCGAGCGCACTCTGAGCCAGTTGAATTAGCGCAGGGTTTCCTTACAGCCCCTTCATACCCCATGAACGCGCGCATTCTTCGCCAGATACCACATGGCCGGCCCGGGACGTCGGCAGCACCGTCGGCAGGCCTTACACTTTGCTGCGCACCTCGGCAGCAGGAAAGGAAAAATATTATCTCGTAACACGCTTAATATCATACACTTATATGAATACAAGCACCTTGCATTCAAAGTTGGCCCGAACCCTGCGTAAGTCTTCTGTAGCTATGAATATGCGATCACTCTCAAAGGTTGTCGGTGGCGCGGTTGCCTCCATCATCGTCGGCACGCTTTCCTGCAGTGCAGTCACTATCAGTGGGGAAATCCACTTCGCGGGCGCCTTCACGCCAATTGATAGCGCCGAGAATCCGGTATCTCTTCTCAACGCGACGGGCATCAAGTTCCAGAACCCTGTGGCCGTCCTGATCTCATCGGGAGATTTCAGTTCGGTAACACCGTACGTGGACACGGCCACGTTCATTGATTCGTTCCAGTTCCTGCCCTCCCTGAATCCTTCTCCGGTGGATCCGCTCTGGACCGTCGGCGGGTTCAGTTTCCGTCTGGAAAACGTCACCGTGACAACGCACAACGGTATCGACCTGGACCTGTTCGGGACAGGCTACCTGTACGGCAACGGCTTCGACGAAACCTACGGCACATGGAATTTCCAAGGTGGCAGTGCTGGCGGCGGCATGTTCAGCTTCAAAGCTGACAACGCTGCGGTGCCCGATGGTGGTGAAACCTTGCTGCTGCTCGGAATGAGCCTGCTGGGCGTCGCGGTTTTCGCTTCGCGCCGGGCCCTGGCGTGAGATTCTGTCTCTGATCGCTTTTGCAACGACGAGACCGCCCAAGCAACCAAGCCGCAACACCCCTGGCGTGAGATTCTGTCTCTGATCGCTTTTGCAACGCCCGCGTTGCCAACCCAGAGTGTCGTTCCTTCTGGAAGTTGCCAACGCGGGCGCGTTCCTTTTTTCCCCCTCACCTCGAAAGCGGCCTGAAGCCGCTCCAAACAAGCCCTGAGAAGGCGCATTTTCTGCTGTCACATTCCGTATGAGATTCGTCCCTTTAGTCTTCACAGGCTGCTTTGCGCTGACCGCAGTCTCAGCCGAAATCGCTCCGCCCCCCGTCCAGTGGCAGCATGCCGCGGGCGCGGGAGGTGCCGACCAGCTGCAGGCGGTCCGCCACACCACCGACGGCGCCTATCTGGCCGGCGGCCTTTCCAGCGGATTAGTTGGTGGAACCAAAACGAGTGATGGCTTTGGTGGAACCGATTTCTGGGTTGTTCGCCTCGACGCCTCCGGCAACCAGACATGGGACAAGTCCTATGGCGGTTTGAGCCAGGACTACCTGCGGAGCATTGCCCCCGCGCCGGAGGGCGGCGCGCTGCTCGCAGGTCACTCAGCTTCAGACATCAGCGGCAACAAAACCAGTCCGCTCATCGGCTCCGGCATTTTCGGCCTGGGCGATTTCTGGGTGGTGCGAATCGATGCATCGGGCAACAGGCTCTGGGACTTTTCCTACGGGGGCAATGACGATGAAGTCCTGTACGCGGCCGAACCCACATCGGACGGCGGATTCATCCTCGGCGGATACTCGGCATCCACGAACAGCGGCAACAAGACCAGTCTGAACTTCGGTCAGCAGGATTACTGGATTGTGCGAATTGACGAGAACGGAAACAAGCTGTGGGACCGGAGTTTCGGAGGCGACGGGTCTGACATCCTCTACGACGTAAAGCAGACCGCCGACTCAGGCTTTATTCTCGCCGGTGTCAGCACATCCGGAACCACCGGAAACAAGACCAGCGAGCCGTTCGGCAACGAGGACGTGTGGGTGATCCGGACCGATTCCAACGGGAACAAACTCTGGGAGAAATCGTTTGGCGGGAACGGCCGCGACGGGGCGCATGCCGTCGAAGTGCTCCCTGACGGGGGCTTCATCGTGGGTGGATACTCGGCATCGACCAACAGCGGCAACAAGACCAGCGCCAATTATGGGATGGCGGACTTCTGGGTGATCCGCCTGGACAGCGAAGGGAACAAACTGTGGGAGCGTTCGTTCGGCGGCGATCGTGACGACCAGATGCTCGATCTGGTTGTGCTCCCGGATGGCGGATTTGCCCTCGCGGGATACTCCTACTCCCGCGCCACCGGCAATAAAACCAGTCCGAACTTCGATCCGGCGAACCCTCCCAGCCCTGATTACTGGCTGATTCGCCTGAACTCCGACGGGGACAAACTCTGGGAAACCGTTTACGGCGGGACCGACTACGATACGAGCACAGAGTTGGATATCACAAGTGATGGCGGGCTGATCCTCGGCGGCGATTCCCGATCGGGGATGAACGGCAACAAGACCAGCCCCAATTACGGCGAACAGGACTTCTGGGTCCTCAAGCTTGCCCCGGAGGTGCCGAGCCCTCCCCCGCCGCCGCATTTGACGACCTTCCGCCAGACCCCGAACAGCATCGCACAACAGGGCTTTCGCATGTTCCTCCACGGCGTTCCCAACGTCTCGTATGTCATCGAATACACGCCCAACCTGGGCTCAGGCTGGGTGCCGCTGAAAACGAACGTGCTGAACACCGTGCCTCTGGAGATCACAGACGAAACCGCGGCCGGAAATCCTCGACGCTTCTATCGCGCTCGCGTCGCCGACTGAGCAGCGCCGTGGCGGCAGGCATCCTGCCTGCCGCACACGCTCCCGGCACCTGCCGGCAGCGCTGGATTGGAAATCCCATAGCCTCCCCGCTTCAAGAGGTGACCAATCAACTCCTGTACCCCGTTCGTCTCCCCTGACAGGTCGAACAACTGAGCAAAGGCAGTTCGAGTTTCGAGTTTTCGGAACCCCTTCGGATTTCGGAGATCGAACTTCGGATTTCATCCGAAGCCTCGCCTTCGGGCAACCAATCTGCTATTCACCTCTGGCCGGGTAGCAACTCATGATTGAAGTCTGGATAGCCATCCTTGCCGTCGTCGCGAGCGCCTTGCTCGCTGCTCTGGCATTGCTGCGCAGGCCGCGCACGATGCCGGTGTGGTCCTTTGCAGCGGGGATGGCCTGCCTCTCCATTGAGACCGGGCTCGCCGCCCTCGCCACTTTGATGCCCGAACGAATGCTGTATTGGCACCACTGGAGATTGCTCGTCCTTTCGTTCCTGCCGGGAACCTGGGTTCTGTTCAGCCTCACGTACGCGCGCGGCAACGCCCGCGAGTTCGTGGCCCGCTGGCGCGTTCCGCTCATCACCGCGTTTATCGGTCCGCCCGCGGTCGCACTGCTCTTTTCAAAAGCGCTGATTCTCCCCTCCGACCACATCGGCCCCGACTATGAGTGGGGACTCAGCCTTGGCACCGCAGGCCGCTTCCTCTACGTGCTCGTCCTCGTGGGATGCATCCTCGTCCTCATGAACCTGGAACGCACCTTCCGCTCCTCGGTCGGCACCATGCGCTGGCGCATCAAATTCATGATCCTCGGCGTCGGCCTCCTCTTCGCCGCCCGCACCTACACCACCAGCCAGGCCATCGTCTTTCACAGCGTCATCTCCTCGCTCCAAACCGTCAACGCCGTCGCGCTCGTCCTCGCCTGCGGCGTGATCGCCATCTCCATCACCCGCACCTCCTACTTCGAAGTGAACGTCTATCCGTCGCGGAAGGTGCTTCGCAATTCTCTCACGTTCCTCATCGCCGGCGTCTACCTGCTCATCGTCGGCGTGTTCGCCGAAACCGTGACGTTCATGGGCGGCGACGCCGCGTTTCCTTTGAAGGCGTTTGCCGTTCTGGCGGCGTTGCTCCTGCTGGCCGTGCTCCTCGTCTCGGAACGCTTCCGCCTGCACGCAAACGAGTTCATCAGCCGCCACTTCCAGCGTCCTCTCCACGACTATCGCGTCATCTGGAACCGCTTCATCCAGGCTACCACCTCCTGCGTGCATCAAACGGACCTCTCCCGCGCCATCGTCCGGCTCGCCTGCGACATCTTCCAGGCGCTGTCCGCCACCATCTGGCTTGTGGACAACGAACGACAGCGCCTCGCGTTCGCGGCTTCCACCTCGATCGCGGAACTCGACGGCCCTAATCTCGAACCTTCCGGCCCCGAAGCACTCGAAGCCATCCAGGGACTGCGCAACGTGCAGCGCCCGGTGGACATCGATGCCACCCAGGAACGCTGGGCGGAAGTGCTGCGGCAATGCACCCCGGGAGACTTCAAAAAGGGCGGCCATCGCGTCTGCGTGCCCCTGTCCGCCGGAGGCAACCTCCTCGGCGTCCTGATTCTCGGGGACAGAGTTGGCGGCGTGCGTTTCTCGACCCAGGACCTCGACCTCCTGAAATGCATCGGGGATCAGGCCGCTGCCAGCCTCCTGAACATCCAGTTGAGCCAGCGACTGATGCAGGCCCGCGAACTCGAGGCGTTCCAGGCCATGTCCGCCTTCTTCGTTCACGACCTCAAAAACACGGCGTCCACTCTGTCGTTGATGCTCCAGAACCTGCCTGTCCACTTCGACGACCCCGAATTCCGCGCCGACGCCCTGCGCGGCATTTCCAGGACCGTCCAGCACGTCAACAATATCATCAGCCGGCTGACCTTGCTCCGGCAGGAGCTGGCCATCCAGCCGGTCGAGGTGGACCTCAGCCAACTCGTCAGGGAAACCGTCCAGGGAATGAACGCCGACTCCGGCGTGGACCTCTCCCTCGACCTCGCGCCCATGCGGAAAGTGGCGCTGGATCCCGACCAGGTCCGCAAGGTCATCACCAACCTCGTGCTCAATGCGCGCGAAGCCGTCAATGGCAACGGCGTCATTCGCGTCAGCACACGCGAGGAAAACGGCTGGGCCATCCTCTCCGTGAGCGACAACGGTTGCGGCATGACCCGCGAGTTCCTCAGCAAATCCCTTTTCAAACCGTTTCAAACCACGAAAAAGAGCGGCATCGGCATCGGAATGTTCCAGAGCCGGATGATTGTCGAAGCCCACCGCGGGCGCATCGAAGTGCAAAGCGAACCCGGCAAGGGAACCACCTTTCGCGTCTGGTTTCCCTGCCTGCGACAAGACTCATGAAGCCAAGACTGCTGATTGTTGACGACGATGAAACGATCCGCACCCAGATGAAATGGGCGCTGGCCGGCGATTATGAAATCCTGATGGCCGAGGACCGGGCGGGCGCGCTCGACGCATTCAGCGCCGGACAACCCTGGGTGGTCCTCCTGGACCTCGGACTGCCGCCGCGTCCGGCCGATCCCGAGGAGGGACTGGCCACACTGGCCGAATTGCTGACCGCAGATCCCCTCGCCAAAGTGGTGATCATCACCGGCCAGGGCGAAAAACAGAATGCGCTCCGCGCCATCGGCGCCGGCGCCTATGACCTGCTGCCCAAACCGGTGGACATGGACGACCTCAAACTGCTGCTGAAGCGCTGCTTTCACGTGGCCGGCCTGGAACGCGAATTCCGCCAGATGCAGGCTCAGGCCGAAAGCGCCGGCTTCGAAGGCATGCTCGGCAACAGCCCCGCCATCCAGGAGGTCTTCTCCTCCATCCGCAAAGTCGCCACCACCGACGCCCCCGTGCTCATTCTCGGCGAAAGCGGCACCGGCAAGGAAATGGTCGCGCGCGCCGTCCACCGTCGCAGCGCCCGCAAAGACGGCCCCTTCGTCGCCATCAACTGCGGCGCCATACCCGAAAACCTCCTCGAAAGCGAACTGTTCGGCCACGAAAAAGGCGCCTTCACCGGCGCCCACATGCCACGCAAGGGCCGCATCGAAACCGCCGACAACGGCACCCTGTTCCTCGATGAAGTCGGCGAACTGCCCCTCGCCCTCCAGGTCAAACTCCTCCGGTTCGTCCAGGATCAATGCATCGAACGGATTGGCGGCCGCACCAGCATCCAGGTCAACACCCGCATCGTCGCCGCCACCAACTCCGACCTCCACAAGGCCATGGCCGAAGGCCGCTTCCGCGAAGACCTGTTCTACCGGCTCGCCGTCGTCGTGATCAAAATGCCCCCGCTCCGCGAGCGGTTGTCCGACGTCCCCGTCCTCGCCAAAGCGTTCCTCCGCCGCTTCGCCGCGCAAAACAACCGCGCCTCGCTCAACTTCAGCGCCGCCGCCCTGCGCGCCATCCAGCATCACCAGTGGCCCGGCAACGTCCGCGAACTCGAAAACCGCGTGCGCCGCGCCGTCATCATGGCCGAGGGCCGCTATGTTTCCCCCGAAGACCTCGAACTGAGCGACACCGGCGATTCGTCCCGGCTCCCAACGCTCAAACAGGCCCGCGAAACGGCCGAACGCGACGCCATCCAGGCCGCACTGCAGCGCAATGGCGGCAAGATCAGCCGGGCCGCCGAGGAACTCGGCATCAGCCGCCCGACACTTTACGAACTGCTCGATAAACTCGGCATCCCACGCGCCGCCACCGAGGAAAAAGAAGCCTGACCATTCCGGCCGCCGCCAATCTGCAAACAGAAATCGCATCCCATGAATCAAACCCGTCGCCACATTCTGATCATTCGCCGCCTGCTGTGCCTCATCCTGCTCGGCATCGGGCTCATGACGCTGTCGTCCGCCTGCTCGGCCGACGCCAGAAAGGAGCGCGCGCTCGATCGCGCCAACCGCCTGTTCGACCAACAGCAGTTCCAACACGCCGAGATCGAATACATGAACGTCCTCAAGCTGGACCCCGCCAACCCCGTCGCCCTGCGCAATCTCGGCCTGATCGCATACGCGCAGGGCCGTGTCATGCGCGCCCTCGCCATTCTCAATGAAGCGAGAAAACTCCAGCCCAACGACGCGGAAGTGCAACTCCGCCTCGCTCAGTGCCTCCAGGCCATCGGCGCCGCCCCTCCGGCCCGCCAACACGCCGTCGAAATCCTGGACGCCCAACCCGCCAACGCCGAAGCGCTCCGGCTTCTCGTCGATGCCAGCCAGACCCCCGAAGACCTCGCGGATGCCGTGAAACGCCTGGACGGTCTCCGCGCCACCATGGGCGACACCGCGGACTTCCACCTCGCCTGGGGCCTCGCCCAACTCCGCCTGGGCGACCTCGATGCGGCGGAGAAGGCTTTCCGCACCGCTCTCGCGCGCGACGCGCAATCCTCGGCGGCGCACATCGGATTAGGCAACGCGTTCCGCCAGCGGAACCAACTCGATAATGCCGCTTCCGAATACAAGATCGCCGCTCAACTCGCACCCAAGTACTCCCCGCACCCGCTTCACTACGTGGACTTCATGATCGGGCAAACCAATCTCGAAGCCGCCGCCGCCGCCCTGGCGCCCCTCATCAAGGCCACACCGGATTATCTCCCCGTCCAGATCCGCTCCGCCCGCGTGTCCCTGCTCGCAGGACGCTACCAGGAATGTGAACAGACTCTCAAAAAGGTCCTCGCCAGCGATCCCGCTCATGTGGATGCCCTGCTGATGCAGGCACAACTCGCTCTGGCCAAAGGCGATCAGACCGGCGCCATCGCCGCCCTCGAAGACCTCGTGAAACAATACCCCATGGTCGCCCGGTTCCATTACGAATTGGCCCTGGCCCAATTCCGCAACGGCGCCCCCACAGACACCGTCCTCCGGAGGCTCGATGAGGCTCTCAAGCTCAAATCCGATTACACCGAAGCCGTCCTCCTCCGCGCGGGGCTGAGCATCCAGGCAAACAACCCCGCTCGCGCCCGCACCCTGCTCGAAGACCTGATCGAACGCGAGCCCGGAAACAAAAACGCCCAAATCCTGCTTGCCACAGCCCAACACGCCCTCGGAAACACCGATGCCGCCATCGAAATGCTCGACCGCACCGCAGAGGCAAACCCCGACGATCCCCAGATCCCTTTCCGAGCCGGACTCCTGCTCCGCGAAGGCGGTCGCCACAGTGAAGCGGAGAAAAAGTTCATGGCAGCACTGGCTGTGGATCCCGCCTTCCTCCCCGCCACGGAACAATTGGTGGAGCTCGACCTCATCGCCAACCGGCTCGATTCCGCCGTGAACCGCGCCGAGACCGCTGCCGCAGCGAATCCGCAGGTGGCGGCCGCTCAAATTCTGTTAGGGAGAGTGCAATTCGCGCTCAAGAACTACGCTGCCGCCGAGGAGGCGGTTGCGAAAGCGATCCAACTGGCACCCGACACGCGCGAGCCCCAACTGCTGATGGCGCGCATCCATGCCGCCGCAAAGCGCCCCTCGGCAGCTCTCGCCATCCTCGATCAATGGGTCGCCAGACACACCAATGATGTCCCTGCACTGCTCGAGATCGCCCAGATCCACATGAACTCAACGAACTACCCCGCAGCCAGGGACACCTGCGAGAAGATCCTCCAGCTCGACCCCGGATTCGTATCGGTGCTCAACAATCTGGCCTGGATGTACGCCGAACACCTCGGCGACCTCAAACGCGCCCACGAACTCGCCAGCAAAGCCAGAAGTCGCGCCCCGGAAAACCCAGCCGTCGCCGATACGCTCGGCTGGATACTCTACCGCAACGGTGATTACGCCGGCGCACTCGCCCTGCTCCGCCAAAGCGCCAGCCAACTCTCCGAACACCCCGAGGTGCTCTTCCACCTCGGCATGGCCGCCTACATGACCGGCGACGAAACCCTGGCGAAGTCGGCCCTCACCAAGGCCCTCAACTCCAGTGCCGCCGGCGAATGGGAACGCGAAGCCCGATCCAAACTCCGCATCCTCGAAATCGACCCCGCATCGGCCACAACAGAAGCTCTCGCCGCGCTCGAACCGGCCCTTCAGGACGCACCTGAAGACCCGATCCTGCTCGACCGGATCGCGACCCTCGCCGAACGGCAACAGGCATGGAACAAGTCACTCGACCTCAGCCAAAGGGCGCTTCTCATCAATTCCAACCTCCAATCAGCCCTGGTCCGAATCGCCCGGCTCAACGCAGGTCCGTTGAACAACCATCAGCGCGCCATGGAATTCGCCCAACGGGCCCGTAAGGCCAACCCCGACGATCCTTATGCCACCCACATTCTCGGAAAACTCGCTTACACCTCCGCCGCCTCCGCCTCGGATTTTCAATGGGCTCACAGCCTCCTGTCCGAAGCGTCCCGCCGGCTGACTGCCAATCCCGACGTGCTCTTCGACTATGCAAAAGCTGCCTACGCCGTCGGCCGCACTTCCGACGCCGTCGATGCCATGCAGCGCGTCGCTCAATCCCAGTCTGCAAATGCCACCGCAGCCCGAACCTTCATCGAGCTGGATTCCTTGCTTAAAAACCCAGCCGGCGCCGGTAACGCCGGCGACCTCGTGCAGCAGACCTTGAAATCCGACCCCGCACACTTGCCGGGCCTGATGCTGTCGGGTCATTTGCAGGTCCAGAACGGCAATCTCTCCGACGCCCAGAACACATACGAGCACGTGCTGAAGCGCTATCCCGCCTTCTGGCCGGTCCTCAAACAACTCGCTCTGCTCAACTTTGGAAATACGAACAACGCAGCAAAGGCATATGAATATGCCAGACTCGCTCGGGAGGCAGCGCCGCAGGATCCTGACCTCGCACGCGTGCTCGGGTGGCTTGAGTTCGATCGCGGCGAATACGCGAGAGCGGCCCAGTTGCTGACCGAAGCCCGGAATGCCAATCCAAACGATACTGAAACCCTCTATCGTCTCGGTATCGCTCAATACCGGCTCCGGCGGATAGATCAGGGCAAGGAGACGTTGTCGAGAGCCCTGGAACTCGCACCGGAATCGGCACTCGCAGCCGAGGCCAGGCGCCTCCTCGATCAGGAGTAACCCGCCACACACAACGGGTGAATCGTCGGATTCGCTTACACTTTCGTCCCCGGGGCGGCATCGCTCACCCGAGGCCCATTTGATATATAAGACGCGAATCCATAGAGGCTTACAGCGATTCGAAACCTCGGAAGCATCTCCTTGGCACATAATATGCCAAAAGGTTATCCATGCGGACCAAAGACTGACGTAGCGACCAGTTAACAGCGGTCTGCATAGGCCGTTGGTGGCACCTCCATCGCTCAGTCAGCAATGACCGCACAGCCACTTGAGCCGCTCCTGATTCCCCCGGCTCATCCGCACACTATCGGTGTGCAAAATACCGCCGACCTGGTCGGCGGTATTTTTTCGCTCGGCAATGCCAGGAACGGTCAAGATGACACCTTCAACCCCCACACCACCTCCTCCGGGGCGTCGGCGGTGTTTACAGATTTTGGTGACCCCCCTGGCAATGCCGTCACTTCTCAATAAATGTAAACGTCTCAAAATCAAATAATTATGAATTATCGAGCGATAAGAGACGGGCTGGGCATCCGAGATGCTACGAGGCCAGGGGAACCGAACCGAACAATATGACTAAAAAGCTTCTATTAACTATAAGTGCTTTCGCTGTCACTGCCTTCACGGCAAGTGCGGTGGTTGAGCAACTCACCCCGACGGGTACTACCGTCTACAACAACTATTACATTGCGCTGAAAGGGACCGGCGAGGGAGGAGGAAACGGCGCCAATGAGGCGAACAACATTTATCGTCTGGTGACGTACTTCGGAGTCGAGGACCTCTGCGACGATCCGATCACCGTAACCTATCAGAGCATATGGGATTGGTCGGAGGGAGGCCTCGCAGGTTACGACTACGCGGTCATCCACTACGGTCGTGGCAACCCTGCTCTCGGTAACCCTCCGGGAGGAGTTGTCGGAGCATGGAAATTGAATGGAGAAGATACGTTCGAATTCCCGGCAGAGGTCCCGGAAGGTGGTGGGGGGATCTCCGGCGTTACTCTTATCGCCTGCCGAGGTGAGAGCGTCCCCGACGGCGGAACCACCATTGCGTTCCTGGGTGCCGGGCTGCTCGTCCTCGGTCTTCAGAGAAGGTTCGTGAAAGCCTGAGAAACCTGGAAGCGAGGGTTTCCTTTTCATCAAGGCAGAGCCAATCGGCTCTGCCTTTCTTGCTTTACAACTTCCTCCCCCGGCGCAGGCCGTCTCCTGCCCGTGAGTTGTGGCGGCGTCACGCTGCGGCTGCGGTCGCCGCAACCCTGGCAAAACGTCCGACCCCACGTCATCGAAGAATAGAAGCGACGGCACGTCGCCGGCGCATGTTAAACCGCCTGCCGTTTGACGAGCCCGCCCGACGCGTCGATGCTATCGGCACGCGCGCGACCATGGACGCCAGCCTTGACCGTGATGCCTTGTCCATGACAGCATCTGCGGGTCGTTTGCAGAGGCCACCCTGAACGACGGGCGACTGGAGAGATGGCCGAGTGGCTGAAGGCGGCGGTTTGCTAAACCGTTATACGGTCAAAAGCCGTATCGGGGGTTCGAATCCCCCTCTCTCCGCCATCCTCGAACCTTCAACGTGCGTAGTTCCGAAGACTCACGAAGACCTGACGCGCCTTGCTTGCGTACGATGAAGCGCCGCAAAACCGCGCGCTCGCCCGGCGGGGCGACTTTCAGCCCCAACGTGCGAGCGGACAAGAGCGTTGGAAATCTCGACCCGCGTCGGCCTTCGTGAGATGAAGCGGCGTGAACGCCGCGCTCCGGGGCGCGACCTTCAGGTCGCTTCAACGTGCGAGCAGGCAGGAACGTTGTGTCACCGGGCAGTTCAAAACCAGCCACTTGTGGGCGGTTCAAAACCAGCCACCCTGAGGTGGTTGAGTTCATATCAGTTTTGGTCGTTGCATCAAGTGCTTTCGCCTCACGGCCAGCCAGC
>Ga0116168_1000433_pt1 | contig 41212 bp, 31 predicted proteins | sample AD_UKC129_MetaG_FD_89795 | JGI IMG/M metagenome (GOLD analysis project Ga0116168, IMG submission 89795) | Active sludge microbial communities of municipal wastewater-treating anaerobic digesters from Canada - AD_UKC129_MetaG | ecosystem: Engineered > Bioreactor > Anaerobic > Digestate | place...
AGCAAAATCCCTACTACGAAAAGAAGGGTCAAAATCTTTTTCATATCACAGTTCCTTTTTAATAAGTAACTATCTAATTATTATACGAACTTACTCATAATTTTATTTCATTATACAAACAAATTAAGAAAAAAATAAATTTACTTTCTTTATATAGATATTGTTCTGTTTGCTTTTAAAATAGTGATTTTCTTAATCTAACTATGAATTGAAAATTAAAATTCCTGACAGTAGGAGAAGAGTATGAGGAATATGAACGAACTTGCAATATTAGGAGGAGAACCTGTAAGACCTCCCGAAAAAAAGTGGCCTACCTGGCCTGTGTTCGATGAACAAGAACGAAATGCTATTTTAGAAGTTCTTGAAAGTGGCAAATGGTTTTACGGTGAAAAAGTAAAACAATTTGAAGAAGCCTATTCACGGTTTCAAAAAGCAAGATATTGTGTTTCTTGCAATAGCGGAACAACCGCATTGGAAATAACATTACAGGCAATAGGTTTAAAACACGGTGAAGAGGTTATCGTTCCCCCCTATACATTTATTGCAACGGCTTCGGCTGTCGTGCGTATGGGAGGAGTTCCTATTTTTGTAGATATAGATGATACATGGTGTATTGACCCTGACCTTATAGAGTCAGCAATTTCTCCTCGAACCAGAGCCATAATCCCGGTTCATTTTGGTGGAAGAATCTGCGATATGGATAAAATTAATGCAATAGCCCAGAAACATAATCTTATTGTGATTGAAGATGCCTGTCATGCTTGGGGTGGAGCGTGGGAAGGGAAAGGAGCAGGAACATTAGGGCTCGGGGGTGTATTCAGCTTCCAGATGTCAAAGAATATTACTGCGGGTGAAGGTGGCGCCATTGTTACCGATAATGAAAATTTCGCTGATACCTGCCGTTCTATAAGCAATTGCGGGAGGTCAAAAACAGGTCCCTGGTATTATCATGAACGAATTGGCACCAATGTCCGAATGAATGAATTTACCGCGAATATTCTGTTAGCCCAGTTGTCGCGTGCTGAAAAGCAATTTCAGGTTCGAGAAGCAAATGGGACTTATCTAACCCGAGCACTGATGGAGATACCGGGTATTTACCCACAACCTTTAAGTAATCGTATTACTCGAAGGACATATCATCTTATTTGTATCCGTATTAAGGAAGATGAATTAGGTTGCTCCCGAGAGCAGTTTGTAAAAGCAGTACAGGCAGAAGGATTACCTCTAACTTCAGGCTATCCCTATCCTATTTATAAACAACCGGCATTTCAAAATGCAGATTTTTATGATTATTCAAAAACATATTGTCCTATAGCAGAGGATTTATGTTATAAGAGTGGAACATGGTTGCCCCATCATATTTTATTAGGTAAAGAAAAAGATATGGAAGATATTGTAAGAATTATCCGTAAAGTACAGGAACATACTCCTGAATTAAGGAAATTAGATGCATAAGATACCTTTTCTATGTCAGACCTATGATTTATTTGATAAATCAGACCTATCATGAATAAAAGGAATATTCTCATTTCAAAGCAATTAATATGGATATTTCTTATTCTTTTAATAGGATTAGGGGTAAGGCTTATTTACCTCTCCGATGCAATTCAGAACCCGGATTTTTCAGCACCTCTCCACGATGCAGAATTTAAAGATTACTGGGCAAGGGCTATTTTGTCCGGTGATTACACACCTCCAAGAAATGAGGGAAACCCGTTTATGGAAGGACACCCCCTTCCCAATCCACCGGGTTATCCTTTGTTTCTTGCGTTTATTTATTGGTTAACGGGGGGTAGTTATCTTGCCGTGCGATGGGTACAAATTTGTATTGGACTTCTTAATATATTCCTTGTATATTTGTTAAGCAAAAACCTTTTTGATTATAGAGCAGGACTTTTTTCCGCATTAGGGGTTGCAACTTATTGGGCATTTGTCCACTATGACATGGAACTTAATCAGGTTACAATTTATATAGCCATAAATTTATTATGTTTCCATCTCCTTTTACAGGCACATAAAAGAAACAAATTGCGACTACTCCCTTTTGCAGGTATTGTATTTGGGATAGGGGCATGGTTCCGTGGTGAAGTGTTTGTTTTCATCTTCCCTTTAGCGATATTCGTTATATTCCTTTTTTATAATTCGAAAAAACTCAAAGTTGCTATTTGTGCAGGATTATTGTTTCTTATTTTTGCTCTACTACCTGTAATTCCATTATCTTCATATAACTATTATCTCTGTGGGTCATTTACTTCAGGCTCACATAACAGTGAATGTAGCCTTTCTATAGCCTTTCATCCGGACACTCCAGAATATGCTTCATATACACCCGAGATGCTTCGATGGCTAAATAAAACACCGGAGGATACAGTAGAAATATTTGATTTAGATGGAATGACTCGGGGTTTAGGAAAGGAATTAGGATTAGGTCGAAGAGTAACTTATAAGGAATGGAAAAATTACCTTATTTCAGGGGCTATACATAATATAAAAGAATACCCCTGGCTCAATTTAAAAAAATGTTTTAAGCGGTTTCTATGGACTTTTTCTCCTCAGGAATTGGACGAAAATAAAGTAATTTATTACGAGCGTGAAGTTTCTACAATTCTTAAATATTTGCCTCGTTATCCTCTCCCTATGAGTTTATTCACTTTAAGTCTTATTTTGCTTGGTATTTTATGGTTATCCAAAGGAACTCAGACGATAAGGATAACTATGAATTCATGGAAATTTTTATTCGTTCTACTGTTTTTTGTTGCAATAAATATCAGTATTTTTTCACTTATAATAGCAGGAAGTCGTTATCGTGTGTCCCTTATCCCATATTTTTTCATCTTAGGGGGTGTTGTTTTTTCTTCATTATCGGAAACAATTCGGAACAAGAAATGGAATTTGTCGATTTTGATTGTTTTGGGTTTCGTTATCCTATTTTCGTTAGCCCATATTCCGTTTTTTGATTATCAGCCTAATCGTTCTCGCTGGTTGGATGAGCGGCGAAAATGTTATCAAAGGATTGGTAGGATAGAAGATGGGTTAAGATTTTTTGAGAAATGGTTGGAGAAACATCCAGATGCGGATGCTCATTATCATGCAGGGGTGCTTTGTTATGAATTAAACGAACTGACGAAAGCAGAAGAACATTTTTATACATGTCTTAAACTGTGTCCGGACCATCCTTCTGCTCCCTATAATTTAGGATTGGTTTTTGCAAAAAGAGGTGATTGGACAAATGCGGAAAAGTATTTTAAGGAAGCAGTGAAAAGAAATTCGAACAAGGCGGATATGTGGTTTGCATTAGGTTGGGCAACTGAAAATATCGGAAATACGACTACTGCATTAGAGAATTACACACATGCATTAACTATAAACCCGCTACATGCTCAAGCATTAAATCACAGTGCTGTGATAATGTTTCAAAGAGGAGAACGAGAGCCTGCAAAAAAATATCTTGAAAAAGCAATTAGCATTGCTCCCAATTATACAGATGCTCGATTTAATTTGGGTCAGGTTCTATTAGCGGAACGGAAACCTGCGGATGCCTTGAAGCAATTTATGACCATTACAGGAAAATATTCGCCGGAACATGAATTGTTAAAAAGTATAGGGTTGTGCTATGTCCAGATGCTGGATTACGGGGAAGCACTGAAATATCTCTTAAAAGCGAAGGAGATGAAACCAGAACAATGGAATGAAGAATCTATTCTCGCCGTTTGTTACGCTGGATTGGGAATGAGAGAGGAATGTATTCAAGCAATCGAGGGATTAAAAGGAAAAACATTTAATTCCTTGCAGGTTTTTAATTTAGGTCATGCATGGGAATTGTTGGGGGAATGGGATAAAGCAGAAACTTATTTTAAAACTGTTATTGAAAAAGACAAAAGTAATGCAGATGCGTGGGCAGGTTTGGGAAATATTTCTCTAATGCATGGAGATAAAAACTCCGCTTATATATATTTCAAACAGGCATTGGAAATTAATCCTCATCAAGTTGGAGCATGGTTTAATTTAATCCTGTCGTGGGTAGAAAATCGAGAATGGGAAAAAGCAAAGTCTCAGTTGATAGAGTTTATAAACTATTATCCAGAGCATGTAGAGGCTCATTATCATTTAGGGATTGTAAATGAAGCATTAGGAAATAGGGAGGATGCCAAAAAATCTTATGATAAGGTGCTTGAAAAGAAATCTGACCATCCCGGGGCTTTATTTTCCCGTGCTACTATTGCTCTATCCGAAATGGATTTGGAAAAGGCAAAGGAACTGTTCGAAAAACTTAAACCTATGGAACCTTTCAAATCTTTATATCATTTAGGTATTGTTTATTCGTTAAAGGAAAATTGGGAAATGTCCCATGAATGTTTTTTAAAATCTTTCTTTATAAATTCACCACCATTTTTTAATGATTATATATATGCGTTCAATATCGGTAGAAGTTACGACCGACTTGATTGCTTGTATGATGCAGAAAATTTCTACCGTATTTCTTTCGGATTGAATAATGATTTTGTAGATGTTAAAGATGCCCTTTCTTTTCTTCTTTTTCAACAAGGGAATATTGAAGAAGCCTATTTTTTGTTAAATTCGATGTTCTTATATCAAATACCTACTAACTGGTCTTATTACCACTTTTCCCTTGTATGGGATAGTATGAAGGAACCCGAAATAGCATTAAGTTTTGCGGAAATGGCTAATATAATTTTGCCGAAACAATCGCCAATTCTTCATCAATTAGGTGCGCTGCACCGCAAATTGAAAAATTATAATCTTGCTGAACAATACCTGGAGCAAGCAAAGGAACTTAATCCCGATGATGCAACCATTACAAAAACATTAGCATTTTTACAATCAGACCGTGAGCGTTATAAGGAAGCAAAAGAACTGTTTATAATTTGTACCAACTTACTCCCTGATGACCTGGAAGTTTATGAAGGTCTTGCTGATGTTTATATGAAGACTGGGGAATTGAAACAGGCGGAAGAAAACTATCGAAAAGCATTAAAAATTAAGGAAAGTCCCACGGTGATTAACAAGTTGGGGTTATTACTGGCGGATTTGAATAATGTGTATGAAAGTGTCGGACTACTGGAAAAGGCCCTTAAATATTTTCCAGATGATGCTATTACTCTTACACGACTTGCAGACCTAAAAGTAATTTTACACTCAGATATGGATGCAAAATTACTTTATGAAAAGGCATTAACAATAGATACTCAAAATTATCTAACCCATAGAAACTATGCAGATTTATTAGTCCGTTCAGGTGAATATGAACTCGCTGAAAAACACTATAAACTTGCATTAGAGCTGCAGCCGAAAGATACTATCGCTCAAGCAGGATTAGGATTGCTTTATGCCCGTATGAATAAATATGAGGAAGCAAAAAAATATTTAATCCCTCTGGCTCAAATAAAAACGGATTTACTTAATGTAAACCAACAACTGGCAATGATATTCCTTTCTGAAAATCAACCAGAAAAATCTATTAAATATATAAAGCGGTGTATTCTTGCCCAGCCCGATCGTAAAGAGTTTCGGGAATTGTTACAGCAGGCTACTCAGATGAAACAGTAGAACTATTTACTAATCCCAGTCTTTTTTCCAGATAAGGAATAAGTGTTTCTGCCATAATCTGGGCTTTAAGTTTTATTCCTTCCTGACGCATGTGGCAGATATCACCAAAATATTTTGTGCTGGCAGGAATATTTTCTTCTACAGGGATATAAAGGATAGAATTCTTTTTACAATATTCTTTTAATATCTCATTAAATAATTTCATCACTTCACAGTATTGCTGGAATGTTGAGTGAGGATATCCCCATTCCTTTTCATAATAGAAATCATAATAATCACGGTCTTCACTATTTAGCTTATCGCGATAGGGAACACCTATACTTGAAATACACACATCAATGTTTTTTAAAAAGAATACTTTACAAAGGTAGTCAATGTAGTTCATAATAAATCGGTCTATATACAACTTTATTCTATCCTCAGGATAGGAAATGAATGCCCTCATCTGTTTTCGCACAAAGTGTGATAAAAGAAAAGCAATTCGTGTTGTTAGTAATGTATTGTCAAATGCTTTCTGAAATACCTCATATACTACATTATTAATCCCTTCGTATAAAATAACCAAATCCGGCTGCAAGTATAAGTAGTCCGGTAATTTGGCACAGTGCTTTTTTAACACCATTCCTGATACACCACAATTAAAAACCTCTATACGGTTATCGCCAAAGTGTTTTTTTAATCCCTGTTCTAAAAATTTAGGATAAGTTTCTTGATTTGAAATCCCCTCCTCGGTAGTGGAAGCACCGATACAAAGAATTCGAAAGACCCCTTCCTCTTTTGGCACTTTAAAATCTCTATCCCTAAAGCCAAAATTGTTAATACGGAAAGGCATCTCCGTTGAATTAATATGAGGTATGTATGAAAAATAATTTATGTCCCACAAATCATTTATTGCTAATTTCTTTAATATGGGATTTATCCCCTCGTTTTTACCTTTTTGGGGATGAACGAATACATAATAGGAATAATGATTTGAGGTATTGTATATAGGACAGAAAAAGAACTGGTAACTTTCTCCTTTTATATTTTCATCCCATAAAAAAGCAAGCCCCACTTCAAACTTGCTCTTAGGAATTTGTTCAATAATCGTTTTGTATTCTGAAATATGTGGAATTGCTTCCAGAGGCTCCTTAATGGGGGAGAATATTAAGTCAGAATTATTTTGATTTATTTCTATACAAAATTGATGTATATTGTAAATGTCACAAAAGCTACTCTGAAAAGGTTCTGTTTCTGTGAAATATATCGAAAAACGATAACTCCACATTTCAAGTGGGTCCGGTTCAGCGTAGCACCATAGCTCACCGATTAACAATTGTTGAGGGACAAATATATTTTTCCCCTCACCATAGTGCACACTTTCCTCAGCCCCATTATCCCATTCCTTGATTAACAATTCGCCTTTGCGAATGCGAACAAATTTGTTGGTTTTTTCGATATGTTTCCATCTTAATCGTTCGAATAATTCCAGAGATAAGCAGATAACAATAATCCAGAAGAAAATAAAAAGACTATAACCTAAAATATAGACAATTTTTCTTTTCTTTTTAGATTTTAACTCCATTAACTTTTCCCTAAATGTTCTTCAATATATTTCACCAAATATGGCATTGCTAATTCCGATTTTTTTTGTATCCCTTCCAATTTTTGATGACATAAATCATTAAAATAAGATGGAGGTTTATTCTGAAACATTTCGTACATCGGTATATACAAAATATTTCTGTTGTTAAACTTTTCATTTAATAGTTTATTATATATGTTGAGGACATGGCTATACATACGATAATTTATAAAATCACCTCCCCACCATTTTTTTGTAACAAACTGAAAATAATCTTTTTCCTGCCATGTCATCAAAGAATAATTAGGTGCAGGGATACTCATTACGGCAAACAATACACCCTTTCGTTGAAGGTATTTCTGTATTTTTTCTATTTGACTTAATATATCTTTGCTTATATCACTCTGTATTTGTATATCGTGGGGTAAAAAGAAGAGAGGAAAAATATTTCGACATAGCTTCGATTGTATAAGGATTTTTTTTATTCCGTTCAAGTGATTTAACCAATAAGGTAATAAGATATGGGTTATATCATTTGTCCCTTCACAATAAATAATCAAGTTCGGTTCCATTAGTAGATAATCGGGCAATCGTAGCCATAATTTATTAGCAGTGATACCCGGTATCCCTGCGTTAATCACTTCAATTCTATATTGTTCATGGAACTGCTCGGATAATAGTTTTTCTGTGATATTCGGATAGGTTTCTTGTTCTGTTGGACCCTCTTCCGTGGTTGAACCTCCTATGCATACAATACGGAAGACATCGGGCAGTTTTGGAACTGCGACATCTTCATCACGGAAACCGAAATTGTTTGTATGAAATTCATGAGAATACAATTGGGCATGTTTTTTGTATTCAAAATAGGGTATCTCCCAGATATTATTTTCATCTTTTGTTTTTTTTGTATGGCTATCTTTCGCCTTATATCCGCACACGAACATCCCTTGATTTTCTATTTTTGCAGGATAATAAAGAACAAGGTCTGAAATAGTTCTGTTTCCTACGGTAAAAGAAGCATAATATTTTGAAAAAGCACTGTGGTTTATATCAGGAATTTCTTTTTCTAATGCCGTTAGCAATTCATCATCGAAGTAATTTGTTGTATCGGGTTCAGGAAGATATATTTTCTTTTCCCTTTTATTCCTATCCTTTATAAGAATAGATATTTGATAAAAAGAAGCAAATAATTGTCGGTCGTTTTCATCTAATTGCAGGAAAAATTCTAAACGATTGGAATACCATTGAGACATGTCTGGCGAAGGTAGTTTTTCTGTTGATTGTAATGTATCTTTCGAAGTAACCTGACTGTAACTCCATGGAGGCTGATTATTTAAAGAGGAAATGAGGGGGTTTTTCTGTGCACCAAAATATTCATATACTCGAACGGCACACTCAGCGAGTATAAGTATCAAAATAAGCCATAGGAAGAAGATAAATATTTTGCCTATACTTTTTACGATAGGATATTTCATTTAATCGAAGGAGATGTTTGCTGAGGGTTATTTTTCAGTCGCTCTAATTCGGTAGCAGGACGCAGGTCTGTTGGGTCAAGTTCTAGGGCTTTCTGGAAGTATTCAATCGCTTTTTCACGATTTCCCAGCCCTAAATAAGCTCTACCCATACAGGTATGAGCAAACGAATCATTGGGCAATAATTGAAATGCCTTTTCCAATGCAGAAATAGCCAATTGATATTGGCCTCTGTTAATATGAATGTCCGCAATATTAATCCAATTCCATGGGTAATGTTCTGGCTTCAATTCGACAGCCTTTGTAAATGCATCAACGGCAAGGTCCCATTCTTGTATCTCCTTATAAGACATCCCAAGATAAGAGTATGCTTGAGCATAACCGGGGTCAAGCTGAATTACATGTTTACAAGTATCGATGGCAGACCAAAAATCTTTTACCCGCCAGAATTCCAGAGCCATAGCACATAAATCTTCTAATAAGGCTACTGATTTTTTATTAAATGTTTTAACAGAGTCCTGTAAAGAATAAATCTGGTGATATACAACGACTCGCTGGATACCGGGAAACTCCTGTGCTTGATAGATAATGCCTTTTTCCTTCAAATATTTTTCAAAATGATTGAGGGGTGCAGATTCAAAATAATCTCCCTGAACAACAATCCATAATTTTGCATTGGGTCTCCGTTCAGGCAATAGTTTTGTAATTAAAAATTCAGCAATTTCTGCGGTATTCTCAAACTGCGAACCATAGCAAACAACATTTGGCACAGGACCTAAATTATATAAGAAAACACGCTTCCATAACTCATTATTTACAAGGATAATATCTTCCGTTTTTGCATTGTGCTTAATAAACACACCTGCATTTCTCCAATTGGTATGTTGCGGTTTACCGAGGATTAAACTTCCCTGATACAAATACAAAAGTAGAAATGTGGTAAAAAGAAGTCGTTTCATCCATTTCTTGTGTTCTATATTGCTAAGGGTATAACCAATAATTAGATAAAGAGCAATTGAACTATGCAGGGTGTATCTTGGCATGATGCAAGGACGCCATAAATGTGAAACGAAATATAAAAATAGGGGTGGGAATAGCCACCAGATACAATATAGCAAGATGAGAGAGTGGCTTGTTTCCCCATTGTTATTCGACTGCGAAACTTTATCGTTTTTACTCTTAAGGAAATACCCCCAGATAGCCCAAATAAAACAAATAATATATAAAACGGCCATCACACCCCCTATAAAATATCGCTGAGATACAAGGGTGTGGGCAGTCTCTTTACTAAAAAAATTTATCCAGAAGTCAGGTTCTGCACGGAGTTGATAAGTCCAACCAATGCAATCATCGGCAATAAGGTCTCCGGTAAATTCGCGAAGAGTAGGTATTTTCATCCAGGAAGAAGTCATATCGGGTGACCAGAAATTGATAGTCAGAATGTATAAAGTAGAAGGTAATGAGATGAAGAACAAGGGAATAGCCCATTTAATAAGAAAAAAGACTTCTTTCTTAAAATAATTTTTATATACGAATTTGTCCGGTTTATCGTTATGATATTCCCATGCAAGAATAATTAATCGGTCTACTAGTAGATATACCCCCTGAACCATAATAACCAATATAGCAAAGGGATGTGTCCAGAGAAGGAGAAATGTAATGATAAGATAGCCAATGAATGTTCTTCGTCTCTGTTGTTGATACCAATGTATAAAAAGAAGCATGGATAGAATAGACAGAAGGGTAAACAAACTATACATTCGTATTTCTTGTGAAAATTGCCTGTGTATCGGAGACAAAGATACAAGAAGACAAGCCATAAGTCCTGCAGAAGCATTAAAACTTATATTCCCCAAGATGTAAGTGCTGTATATAACTGTCAATCCAATAAAAACAGAAAGTAAACGAAGAGAATAATAAGATTCATCAATATAGGTGTGCCATAAATATTCAATAGAATAATACAATGGCATGGTTGCAGGGTCCATAGAGCGATTTTTAATCAGGAAATGTAAAATATTCACCGAAGGCTCATAATGAACGCCCTGAGCCCAACGCGTAAAATCTGGCGAAGATTCATATTCTTGCAAAGGTTTCATATGAACAACACTACTAAATTCGTCCCACCATATTGATTCATTACTTAAACCAATAGAACGGTATAAGTAACCAGCAAATAAAATTAAAAATAAATATAGAAATATTTTTGAATTCATATCTGAATGTTAGTTCTCTGTTTGTATGTTAAATCTTTTTACACCTCAAATTATTTATAATAACATATCATAATAAATTTTAAATATCTAGTATAGATAGTTTCTCAATCAAAACGATGGAGTATCGGAATGAAATCGTTTTTTAAGAATATAATTTTGATATTGGCTTCTATATTCTTGGTTCTTGTTTTGACAATGATATTAGACCGAGTTCTTGGAAATATTTTACCTAAGCCCTTCCCCGAAGGAACACATGATTTAATCTTTCCGCCGTTATCACGACAGGAATTTGCTTCTGTTGATTTTAAGTATGTGGTAGAAACTAATTCATTGGGAATTCGAGACCGAGAAATACAAAGACCTAAAAGTGCTGGAACCTATCGAATTATCGCAGTTGGTGATTCCTATACTTATGGTTGGGGCGTGAATATAGAAGAGACATGGCTCCGCAGACTGGAACAAAAACTTTCATTGACGAATAGACAGATAGAAACTGTAAATTTAGGCAAACCCGGAACGGGTCCTCCTTTTTATGCAGAGATTTCTCGCACTGTTGTTCCTTTATTAGAACCCGATTTGATATTGGTAGGAATTTTACAGGGAAATGATATTGCATCTTCAGGTTCGGAAGGTTTGGAGCAAATGAGTTCGGGATTGGTTCGATGGACAAAGTTATTGTATCCCAATTTTGTCCGCACTGTAGAAATGATGCGATTAACGCGTTCCCTTGAAACACGGACACAGGAGCGACCCCCAGAAAAAACGACTGCAGAAGATAACACAAGATGGGCAGCCAATACTGCAAAGGAATTTTACGAGAAAATGTCTCCAGAGGAGAAACAAAGATTTGATAATTTTGATGCAAGTGTCAAACAAGCATTTTTTGACGGGCTTTTAAATCCTTATATGATTGACCTTGCCTTGAAGAATAAACATATTTATACACTAACACTAAATCCCGAAGACCCATGGATTTTGCAATGTATCGAAAATATGGCAAAGGCATTACAAATCATAAAATCAGTAGCAAACCAATCCAACGCTCAAATTGCTGTGGTTAGTATCCCAGATGGACCGTATGTTAACGAGGTTGCATGGAAGAATATTCAACGAGTGGGATTTGATGTCGTTCCAGAAATGCTAAGTTCCGATGCCCCTGATAAAGTTATTCAGATTGCCTGTGAAAAAGCAAATGTCCCCTGTTTTACCGTTTCTGATGCATTTCGCCAGCGAAAACAAGACCCCAATTTGTTTTTTACACTCGATGGGCATTTAACGGCTGAAGGGCATAAATTATTAGCAGAAACACTTGCACCTAAATTGCAAAGGTGGTTAACCAAAAAATGAATGAAACAGCAAAAAAAGAAAATTTAAGTAAAAAAAAGATTGTTCTGTTTACCTTCTTACCCCTTGTTATTTTGCTTTTAAGTCTGGAACTGATAGCACGAGTTGTTGAAATATGGCTTCCACCCCTGGTGACAGATATTGGTTTGGGATTTACAGAAGATTCCCGATTATTTATTCCCGACCCTTACGATAGTCGATATTTGATAACACATCCTAATAAAACGGTTGCATTCCAAAATCAGCGATTTTTAAAAAATAAGCCATCAGGGACTTTACGAATATTCTTTCTGGGAGGTTCATCTGTTAATTATGTTCATTACGAATTGCCAAACTTATCCGAGCGATTAAAAGAAAATCTTAAACCCAAATACAAAAATGTTGAAATTATTAACTGTGGTGGGCTTTCTTATGGAACACATCGGCTCGTTTTGATTGCTCGTGAGATTGTAAATTATGAGCCAGACCTTGTGATGATATATTCCGGTCATAACGAATTTGAAGAGATTGAACAATTACATTTAGCACGAATACAGTCAACAAAATTGCAAAAAATTCTGTATTCTTCCGCCATGATGCGATTTATTCGTGACCGAATCGCAACATATCAAATATCCCAATTGGAAAAAGAGCATAATCGAAGGATATTGGCTCAATCTTTGCCCGATGCCGGTAAAGGCTGGAACCATGTGTTCACGCCACAAGAAATTGCAGAACGAATGGAGAAATACAAAAATAATTTAAATGAAATTATACAGTTATGTAAAGAGAAAAATATAAAAGTCATTATCGCAACCGTTCCCTCAAATTATATAAAGCCAAATTTAATAGGAAAAAGTGCCGAAGAATATGAACAAGTATTACAATTAATCAGAGAAGAAAAGTACAAAGAAGTGTATGAATTGGGCAGAAAGATTATTCGCGAAACTTCACCCCGACATCAGTCTTCCGACCTTGAAAATAATATCGTCAGAGAACTTGCGGAAACAAATCATATTCCCCTGGCAGATGTCTTATCTGCAGTAGAACAGGCAGAACCCCACCACATTCCCGGCGAGACTCTATTTAACGACCATTGCCACTTAAATCCGGAAGGCAACAAAATTATGATACATACATTTGAGGAAAAGATATTACAAGCATTGTCAGAATAATATTGTTTGTTAATTACCTCCCCTTCTCCAATGATGGAATAAAACTTCCAACAAATTACTTCATATAAACAGCATCCTCTATACAGACCTGTACATACTTCTACTTGGAACAATAGATGACTTCAACTTAGTTAAAATAATTTGCAAATAGGATTAGTTAAAAAAAGTTTTTAGTGGGTGCTGAGTTTTAGTAAGGCGACACCATGTCGTGGGATAGATGTAGAGAAGTCTTTTTTGTAAATTCCCAAATCCTTTTGTCTCCATAAGTCTCGGACTTTTTGGTTCTCTGCCAGTCCTAAATCTTGCCACTGCACGGTTATATTTTGCTCAATTTCATCTAAATTAAATAAACCGATAGCAATGGAACCATTATAAAGTGGTTTTATCCATATTTCATAATTTTTTTCTTTATTCGTAACGACAGGGTGCCCCTGAATACCCTTGGAGTCCTGATTGATTTCGATAACTTCGGGATTGCAGAGAACATTTTTCGTAAATTCATCTAATAGCGTCATATCTCCGCTATAAAAAAGAGGAGAAGCCATAAGGCACCATAGAGACATATAGGAATATTGTTCGCTGGGCGTTAGAGGACAAGGTTTAGGTTCTCCCATTACACTGGCATCTCCACTGTAACCAATAAGAATATAATCCGGGTCATTCCAGGCACCGGGACCGGCATATTCCCAATAGCGGGCATTTCTGCGGGCAACTTCATGATATTGAAGCAATTCAAAACCAAGGTCTCCAGCGGTTCTCCAGCAATTTCCACCGACTTCTTTGCCCCATTTCCAGACCTGTCCCATGCCGTATTGACATAAGTTAAAAACAATGTCGCGGTCTAATTTCTTTAAAATAGTCCCCATTTCTTGATAAGGTTTTTTTAAATTCTCAATCTTATTAGGAGATAGAATATTTGAGTAAGAGCACCAGTCATATTTCAGAAAATCAAAGCCCCATTCTGCAAATTGTTTGGCATCTTGTTCCTCGTGTTTGTAGGCTCCGGTAAAACCAGCACAAGTTTTAGGTCCCGGTGAGGTGTATATACCTACACGAAGTCCTTTGGAATGAATATACTCTGTTAACCCCTTCATATCCGGAAAATATTTATTAGGCAAAATGTTTCCATTATCATCTCTCGCGGGACCGACACGCATCGGGTCCCGATGATTTTCCGAATTTGCCCAGCAATCATCAATGCTTACATATTGGTAACCCACATCAGCCATACCGGATGAGACCATCAGGTCTGCAGATTGTTTCATTATGTTCTCTGTTATTCTGTCGTAATGCGTATACCAGTGATTCCATCCCATTGGTGGTGTTAATGCTAATGTATCTCCAACCACAATATCTAAATAATTTTGGTCGCTGCCATGTTGATTTTGTGCTACGATTTTAACCGTATAAGTTTTAGGTTCGCGATTGGTAATAGTTCCGTATATAATCCCTTCCGGGTTTACAGTTAATCCTTCTGGCAAATCTTCCAATTGAAACTGTATAGGTCTTTCACCTGTGCAGGGAATACGGAATATAAAAGGAGAACCCGCTCGAACAGCAGTAATACGCGGACTATTTATTCTTGGAGAAAGAGGAGGAGGAGGAGTGAGAAGGTAAGGGTCTTCTTTAGGTCTAGTTATAAGTTCAGGTTTTCCATTAGTCATTATAAAAAAGGCTTCTGCTATGTCCACATGATCATAAGAAATATCATCATAGGCATCATTAATGGAAATGGTGAAAGTAGATATTCCCTGTAAATCAATATACACCTTTTCAGGTTCTTCTCCTCCTTTTAAAGTGCGTGTGGCATATAATAATTTATTATCGCCAAAAAAGCGAGCAATAACAGACCCTTTCCCTTCTGTTTCATCATCAATTCCTACGGTGGCTTCGAACTTAGAAGCAGAACCATTCAGTTGAATATAGAAAACAACATTTGCATGTGTGCCAACACCGCGATTATATGTTGTCCCTTGCAATTTTATTGGATTTCCTACACAGGATAAATTTTTCTTAGGACCTTCTCCCCAGCCTTGTCGAATATTTTTTAGGTCCAGCTCATCTAAATATGTGGTGTTCTCCTGACAAAAACTATTCCATGCATAAAAAAACACAATACAAACTATGTAAATAAACATAAAGAAATGAACATTGGAATTAGATGATGTAGGTAGCATTGAATTTTCCTCCCCGTAAGGATGTTATTTTAATTTGTTTTTATGAGAAGTCCCTGTATGTCCAAAACCACCGAGACCGCGATTGGATGATGGGAGTATAGAAACAGGTTTCCATTCTACACGGGATACAGGAGCCACAATCATTTGTGCTATACGGTCTCCGCGTTTGATATGAAACGGTTCCTGTCCCCAGTTTATCAAAATGACACAGATTTCACCCCGATAATCAGAATCAATGGTGCCGGGTGAATTAGGCATGCCGATACCATATCTAATTGCCAAACCACTTCTCGGTCGAATTTGTGCTTCATATCCCTGTGGGAGTGCGATTTTAATGCCTGTGGGGATAAGTTTCCGTTCTCCCGGCATAAGGACAATTTCTTCTTTTACTGCCGCATGAAGGTCCATCCCTGCAGATTCTTCCGTTTGATATTCAGGCAGAGGAATATCTTCTGTGCCGGGCTCTCTATAAATTTTTACCTTAACGATATTTTCTATCATACCCATTCACAATTCATTATTGAATAAATTTTATTAAAAGGATGTTGAAACAGAATTCTATTATACATAAGTCCTAATTTTTAATGTATTCGGATTCTAATTGGGCAATTCTGTCGGGATAATCGGATAATATCCAATCCACTTCAGAATAAATATATTTCTTAATGTCTTCAGGTTTGTTTACCGTGAATACGATGATTTGAATGCCTTTTTCTTTTATTTTCTTCATTTCTTCTGTAGTTATATTAAAACTATCTTCCATCTTTTCATTGATTGCCAGCATTTGAGCAGGTGGTTTGTAATTTGACCAATTTTCACTTCGCAAGGCAGACAAGAAATCAGTAGCATCGGAAACTGTAAAACAAGTCTTAATTTGAGGATATTCTTTTCTGATTTTCTCAATTACTTGCGGATGAACGGATGCAAGATAAACTCTGTCTTGCATGTTTCGCCTGATGATAGGTTCAACAATAGGTGATAGATTTTCTGTAAAAGGTTTTATTTCAAATAAAAATGTATGCTTCGGAAATGCTTCTAAAACTTCGTCCAGTGTTGGAACTGTAATGCCTTTTCCCCGAAATGGAAAAGTCTGCCCTCCATCAGTAGAAAATTTATATCCCGCATCCAACTCTTTAATTTCCTTTAATGTTTTTTCTTTAACAGGACCCTGTCCATTGGTTGTGCGGTCAACAGTTGTATCATGCATAAGAATAGCAATGTTATCGGCTGTGATTTGTATATCTCCTTCTAATAAACAATTACTCCATCGGGAAACGGTTTGCTGATACGCATAAAGAGTGCTTTCAGGAAATAAAGCCTTACCTCCACGATGTGCAGCAATTTTGGTTTTATAAGATTTGTTCTGTGCAAGTTTTTCATCGTTATCAGCAAAGGATACAACTGTGCAAATACAAAAAACAAAAGGGGTTAAAAACAAAAAAATACAACATCTACGCATAAAACAAAACCTTGTTTTTTGATTATATTGACAAAAAAACCTTAAACTAAGTTTCATGATAAAATATATGTATATTAAGTATAAAACCATAAGTTTGAAAGGAGTTTGTTATGGAACAGTGGTTCAGTAATCAGGTAGTGATTGTTACAGGTGCCGGAAGAGGAATTGGTTTCTCAACCGCTAAATTATTCGCTCAATATGGAGCCAGTGTAGTGATTAACGATTACGATGCAAACTGTGCAGATAATGCGGCAAGCGAACTGAAAAATGCAGGGTATAAAGTATTATCTATTCCCGGGGATGTAACCGACCCACAATATCCGGATATGTTAATGAAAAAGACCGTAGAAACTTTTGGTAAGGTCAATGTAATTGTGAACAATGCTGGTTATACCTGGGATGGTATGATACATAAAATGAGTGATAAACAATACATGGCGATGTTAGAAATACATAATGTTGCTCCTTTCCGAATTATCCGAGCGGCATCTCCTTATATGCGTGAAGTAGCCAAGCAAGAAAAAGCAGAGGGCAAAACACCAGAACCAAGAAGTATTGTTAATGTTTCCTCTCTTTCCGGTTTGCATGGGAATACGGGACAAGCCAACTATAGTACTGCTAAAAGTGGTATTGTAGGTTTAACAAAAACTGTGGCTAAAGAATGGGGACCGTTTGGTATTCGTTGTAATGCGGTGGCGTTTGGTTTTATTGAAACGCGGTTGACACAAGACCAGGAAAGTGGAGAACAAATAGAGGTAGAAGGTGAGAAAGTGCAATTGGGTATTCCCTCGCACATGAAGGGAATGATAACCATGCTTATACCTTTAGGAAGACCCGGAACACCTGATGAAGCAGCAGGAGCCATTGTTTTCCTTGCTTCACCATTATCTTCATATATAACAGGTATTTGTCTCGAAGTTACTGGAGGATTGCAAGTTTAATAATGAAACCCCGTGATGACATACAACTGGTTCGCACCATTCCCGAACGATGTAGGATTTGCTATACCTGCGTTCGGGAATGCCCTGCTAAGGCTATCCGTGTAGTTCATGGGCAGGCAGAAGTCATACGGGAACGATGTATTGGTTGTGGAAATTGTGTTAAGGTTTGCAGTCAACGCGCAAAAGAGATATACAGTCCAATTGAGAGTGTTTTAAATCTTTTAAAGAGAAGTGAACCTTGTGTCGCATTATTAGCACCAAGTTTTCCAGCGGAATTTACAGAATTTCCTCCTCGAAAACTATGTGCTATCTTGAAGCGATTTGGTTTCTCGTATGTAGTAGAAGTAGGAGCCGGAGCAGACCTCGTTTCAAGAGCCTATCGTCAATTACTAACAGAAAATCCATCGCGTTCTTATATTGCTACGACCTGCCCTGCTGTTGTTGCTTATATTGAACGATATTTCCCTCAACTAATTCCATTTATGGCTCCAATAGTCTCACCAATGGTAGCTGCGGCAAGAGCAGTCCGACGCATGTATGGCAAGAAACTATCTATAGTGTTTATTGGTCCATGCATTGCCAAAAAAGGGGAAGCCCAATCCGAAGCATTAAACGATGAAGTAACAGAGGTGCTAACTTTTTCGGAAATGAGACAACTTTTAGAAATACATTTTCCGGAATGGAAGCAGGTAGATGCAGAACAAAACTTTGACCCGCCTATTGCCGGTCCGGGAAGTCTATTCCCTATAAGTCGTGGCTTAATACAATCTGCTTCAATCCCGGAGGATTTAACAACGGATAATGTTATTGTCGCAGAAGGTAGGTCTGATTTCGTAGAAGCCATACGGGAGTTTGATGAAGGACAATGCCGTCCGAATCTTCTGGAAATATTAGCCTGTGAAGGCTGTATTATGGGTCCCGGTTATTCCCAAAAAGCGACACTGTATCGAAGACGAACCTATGTAAGTCAGTATGTTCGCGATAAACTCAAACATATTGATTGGCAATTATGGCGTCAACAAATGGCTTTGTTGGCACAAATCAATATGTCTCGTCAGTATATCCCTTATGAACAGCAAACACCAGAACCTACCTCTTTACAAATCGAAGAGATTATGCATTCTTTAGGAAAATTCAAACCTGAAGATGAATTGAATTGTGGGGCGTGTGGTTACGATACTTGCTTGGAACATGCGATTGCAATATATCACGGATTAGCACAAACAGAAATGTGTTTGCCTTTCACTATTCAACGATTAAGGGAAACTATCCAGAATCTGGCAGAATCCAATGAAAAACTGGAAAAAACTCAGGAAACCCTCATGCAAGCAGAAAAACTGGCAAGTATCGGGCAACTTGCAGCAGGAATTGCTCATGAATTGAATAACCCGTTGGGTGTTGTGCTTATGTATGCACACCTTCTTTTAGATGAATACGGCACAGAGGAATCCTTGAAAGAGGATTTAAAAATGATTGCGACTCAGGCAGACCGTTGTAAGCGGATTGTATCCGGATTACTTCACTTTGCACGACAGAACAAGATTTCGATGGAGACAACGAACATACCTAAGTTGTTAGAACATGCATGTAAATTGGTTATTATTCCATCGAATATTCAGTTAAAGATAGCAAACCATATGCGGAACCCCATTGCAGAATTGGATAAAGAACAGATTACCCAGGTGCTTACAAATCTAATGACCAATGCTATACAAGCAATGCCCAATGGAGGAACTTTAACTTTAATTACTGAAGATGCCTCAGATGAAATTTATATAACTGTTGAAGATACAGGTACAGGTATCCCTAAGGAAAACCTATCTAAAATATTTGAGCCGTTCTTTACTACAAAAGAGATGGGAAAAGGGACCGGAATGGGGCTTGCTATTACTTATGGGATTATAAAAATGCATCGCGGACAAATCACTGTTGAGTCCAATGATAATCCTAAAGATGGACCTACAGGAACCCGTTTCTATATTTCTTTACCCCGAAATGTAAACCCTATCAACGGGATTAAAGAAGTAGACATTAAAGAATGGTTTCACGAAGCAGAAATGATAGAAAATATGCCGAAATCTTCGTAAACAAATTAAGTGAGGAAGTAGTGTATGAAGGAAGAAATTTTTCGCGTGCTGGTTGTTGATGATGAGCCGGGTATTCGTATTGGTGTTTCCCGTGTCTTACAAAACTATTCCATCGAAATGCCTGAGGTAGAAACAAAAACATTATTTGAGGTGGAAGTTGTAGAAACAGCGGAAGAAGCCATTGAAAAGATTAAAACAAAGCCCCCTCATATTTTATTATTAGATAACAAGCTACCCGGAATGAGTGGACTTGAAGCATTGGAAAAGATTGTTGCTATGAAATTATTAGAAACATATACTGTGGTAATAACTGCGTATGCTTCTATTGAGACTGCGGTTAAAGCTACAAAACATGGGGCTTATGATTTCCTTCCCAAACCCTTTACACCTACCGACCTTAAAAACACTATTTACAAGGTGGTGAAACAATTAATCGTAGAACGCAAAGCACGTGAATTAGCCAATGAGAAGAAACGAATTCGTTTTGAATTTATATCATTGCTGGCACATGAACTTAAGGCCCCTATAAATGCTGTTGATGGTTATTTAAGAATTTTGAAAGATATGAACATTGCAGATAATCCACAACTTTGTCAGGACCTTGTAGAACGTTGTCTTATTCGCAATGAATATATGCGGAAAATGATTAACGACTTGTTAGATTTAACGCGTATCGAATCCGGGCAAAAGGTGAGAAATATCGAAGAAGTCAATTTGAAAGACATCGCGCAACTGGCTATAGAAACATCTCTGGTAGAAGCCCAAAAACGGAACATTACGATGACCCTTCATGTGAATGAACCAGTTATGATTAAAGCAGACCGAAATGAAATGGAGATTATATTAAATAATTTAGTGTCCAATGCAGTGAAGTATAACAAAGATAACGGTAAAGTTGATGTGTTTTTATCCAAAGAAGGAGACAAAATTAAATTGCAGGTGAAAGATACGGGTATTGGAATGACGACTGAAGAATGTGCCCGTCTTTTTCAAGATTTTGTTCGTATCCGAAATAAAAAGACAGAGTCTATTTTAGGGAGTGGGCTGGGTTTGTCTACGGTGAAGAAATTAGCCCAAATTTATGGGGGAGATGTATCTGTCCGAAGTGCTCCTGATGAAGGAAGCACTTTTACTGTCGAATTGCAAGATTATGAAGAGCCAGTAGAGAAAACGCCTGCTCCTGCAAGTTAAAGATTCTCTTTATTTCTTTGTTTTTGAACCAAATTCCTGATATAAGCAATTTCCGCAGGGGTTAAATACCGCCATTCCCCTGTATGTAAATTACCAAGATTTATACCTGCAAAAGAGATTCTTTTCAAAGAGGTAAGAGGAAAGCCCACTGCATCAAACATCCTTTTTACTTCTCGTTTTCTTCCCTCATGAATGGTGATTTGAAGCGTGGAAGATTTTAAGTTTTGCTGTAAAACCTTTACTTGGGCAGGACGGGTTTTCCCATCTTCAAGCATAACCCCTTTTTCTAATTTCTTAATAGCAAGGGTTGTTATAAAACCTTTTACGACCGCAATATAAGTTTTGGGGATTTCATTGCTGGGATGTAACAATTTATTTGCCAATTCTCCATCGTTTGTCAGGAGTAAAGCACCTTCAACATCTAAATCTAACCTCCCAACAGGAAATACTCTTGTCTTCAAATTTCTGATGAGGTCAATAACAGTGGGTCTTCCAAATTCATCACGGGCTGTAGTAACATATCCCTTGGGTTTATTAAGCAAGATATATACTTTTTCGGGGATTTTCAAGGAAATAGGTTTGTTGTCTAAAAAAATCTTATCTGTTTCGGGGTTAATTTTTTGTCCTAAACAAGCGGGTATGCCGTTTACGGAAATTTTCCCTTCCTGAATAAAACGCTCTATTGCTCGTCGTGAACCAATACCACATTCTGCAAGATATTTCTGTAATCTAACCAAGGGACTACCTGAACTCCTTTAATTCTTCAACATTAGGTAAATCCTGCAAACTATTTAGCCCGAACATGCTCAAAAATTCATCAGTGGTTCTGTATAGTTTGGGTCTACCAGGGAGTTCGGATATACCACAAACGCGTATGAGATTGCGTTCCTGAAGTTGTTCAAATGCATGTGCAACAGATACCCCACGAATAGCCTCAACTTCAACGCGTGTAATGGGCTGTTTGTAGGCAATAATGGCTAATGTTTCAAGTAAAGAGGGAGACATTCGCCGTGTCTTTTTAATTTGCAAAAACTTGCGGATAAATGGGGCAAATAACGGACGCACAAGCAATTGGTAACCACCAGCAATTTCTTTCAAAATATAAGGCAAGCTGTTATTGTTTATCTCCGTTTTGAGTTCTTCCAGCAATGATTTCACAATTTCTGAGTCTATATCCCCGAGTATTTCCGCAATACGATTAGCACTTAACGGCTTATCACTAACAAAAAGTAATGCATGCATGGCTTGTTTGGTCTGGTCTCGGTCAAGAGAAAAGAGGAGAACTTCTTCTTCACTCATTTCCTCTTCGGAAGAAGTATTTACAGCAGAAATATTATTCTCCGAAGGGGTATTATCAGCCCTTACTTCCATGTCCATGTTATTTTTTTCTATCCTTAATTTCAGAGGTTTGTGTTATAGAGTCCTGTTTACAATGCCCACAAGCGGTTTAATTTCGTTCATCAATTGCTCAAATGTTTCCAGTTTTAATGATTGAGCACCATCGGATAATGCTTCTGCAGGATTGGGATGTACTTCTACAATAATACCATCTGCTCCTGCGGCAATGGCCGCTTTTGACATAGGAATTACTAAATCCCATCGCCCACTTGCATGGCTTGGGTCAACAACAACGGGCAAATGGGAGTATTTTTTTACTATAGGAACGGCCTGAATATCAAGTGTGTTTCGTGTTTCGGTTTCAAAGGTTCTGATTCCGCGTTCACACATAATTACATTTGGGTTCCCTTCAGCGATGATATATTCCGCAGACATAAGCCATTCGTTAATTGTGGACATCATCCCGCGTTTTAATAGTATAGGCTTATTTAATTTGCCTACCGCCCTAAGAAGTCCGTAATTCTGCATATTGCGAGCACCTATCTGGATAATATCTGCGAAATCTGCAACTACGGGAACTTGTTCTACGGTCATGGCTTCTGTAACTATAGGTAGGTCATACTTTTCGGAAGCCTCTTTAAGTAAACGCAAACCTTCCAGCTCCATACCCTGAAAACTATACGGCGATGTGCGAGGTTTATAAGCACCCCCTCGGAGAATGTGAGCTCCACACTTTTTTACAAATTCCGCAGTCTGCAAGATTTGTTCACGGGATTCTACGGCGCAGGGTCCTGCCATAATACAAAAAGATTTTGGTCCTATTCGGGCTTTACCTACTTGTATAACGGTATCTTCTTTTTTTACTTCCCGACTGGCTAACTTATAAGGTTTTAAAACAGGCATTACCTTTTCTACATGGGGTAGTGCCTCTAAAGCTAATACTCCTTGTAAAATCCGTTCATCACCAATTACTGCTATAACTGTTTTTTCAACACCTTCAAGGACATGAGGTTTCAGCCCTAATTCTTCAACACGGTTTACAACATAAGCCACATCTTCGGGTTTTCTACTTGCCATTACTATAATCATAATTTGCTTCCTTCCAACTTGTTTCTATTATTCAAATATATTTAAAAGGTCTGTATTCCTGTCCAAATTTGAGATTATATAATACCTTTTTTAAGGCTTAATCTTCAATATCCGATTTTATAAAGCATGTTTTAAGATTTTTTCATTTTAATTATAAGTATTGGTTTTCAGAACGAAAATAGCATTACTATTTCCATTTGTTGCATAAGATAGAGGAGAGAAATAGGATATATGAGGCTAACCGAAGGATGCGTTAATAAAAGATTAAAATTATGCATTCGTTTATGAATAATAGGATTGTCCTTTTTCCTTTATAAGAAGATATTTTTAATTGTTTGTTTGTGCGTATTTTTATCCTGATTTTGCGTTCCTCCTTATTAAATTATGATTCGGGATGGGTAGGTGTTTCAGCATGAACGCGAACACGATAGAAATGAGAAAGAGCATTAATATAAAGAGCCATAGTTTCAATGGAAATCCCGGCAGAATTTATATCTGAGTTCGATGGCGATAAATCAAGGTAAGGTGTATCCGAATTTTGGGAAGTAGCACGAATTCCGAAAGGAATTACACCCACTAATTTTCTCGAATCTACACCCGATTTAATATAAGGATGAGCATAAACAGGTAGATTTTTCGTCCCTAATCCTTCAATAAAACAAATCCCAAAAGGATTTACACCTAATATCCAGTTTATATGGTCAAAAAATAATTTTTTTGCTGTATCTTCGGGAATAAAACGGAATGCTTTCCCTGCTAATTGTGCTATTTGGAGTAGATATAAATTATTCCCCATTTTGTCTTCATCTTTTTGGGTTGTTATACCGAAGAAATCCATTTCGGATTTCCATCTCATAGGGCAGATTCCGAAAGGATTCTGATTTGCTTGTTCCGAATAAAGTTGAAGGGTGTTTTTTAAAGTTTGAACCAATTCATAAGTTTTAGTTTCATATGTAAAAGCGTCATATCTTGGAATGGCTTCAGATATATTAAGAATATTTTCAGGCATGTATGTTTGTAGGGTAGATATATAATTCCCTGTATTTTTGATTTCTGCCAGGTAAACAAGAGCAGAGAATAGTCCAGCATTTTTCTTCCCCTGGGCTAATGCAGACTGGGTTAATTTTTCCGTTTTGCTGATATAAGGGCTTTCCATCTTTGTCTTTGATGATAAATAGGAAACATTTCCCATAGCCGCAAAAACAACCTCTTCATCTGTAAGGGATTGTTCGATAGGTCTCTCATTGGCTGTGTTCGGTTGATTGTCCGTTTCTTCTTCAGGTTTTTTTACAGTACTTTCAGGTTTTGAAATAATATTGCCCAAAAGTGTTCCATCTTCCTTGATACGGTTGGCAATATATTCAGCACCCCAATCTATTTCTTCCTGCATTTTTGAAATCAGGTCTTTATCTTTTAATAAACGCCACATGCAAATGTTATAACTCTCGGCAAGTAGGTTCAAACAAAGGGCTGATTTTGTTTTGCTATATGTTTCTCCATCATGCCATCCTCCTTTTAGTGAAATACCTTCAAAAGAATCATCTATATGACAGGGTTCGTGAATACCTTCTATTTTTGTGCCACAACGATGTAATCGAATCCCATCCAATACCTTAGGAATGGTTTTTTCCCAGAGAATATCCTTGCCTATTAAAAAATAAGGACTGTAATATCGCTTTTCTCCAATATTAACCATAATCCGATAATTCCCCTCCTCGTTATAATCCGAAAAATCTGCACGATAGAACCATTTCCCCCAGTCTGATTTATTTGCTCCGATAATCCGTGACGGTTCTCCAAAATATATTTCTCGCACCTCAAGGTCAGATTCACCTAAAAGGTAAGAAGTTATTTTTTCAGGCTTAAAATTTGTTGCAAGAATACATGTTTTAGGATAGAGCAAATCGTAACCTACCTGATTTACAAAAATATCAACGGTTTTGGGCTGTTCAATAACTCCTGTGAAATTTGCTTCATCCCACCAAACAGTCCCCGTAGGATTAAATTCAGTAATTAATTGAAGTCGTATAGCAACCGCACCTGAAGGGACAGATGTCTCAGATAACATAAATCGTTTCCATTCCGAAGCCGCATTTTCTATCAATCGCAACTCTTTTTTATCTATCGTTTCATCGCCTTTTAACCATTCTATAATGACTTTTGAAGGAAATGTCCCTTTATAAAAAATGCTTCCTGTAACCGATACCATACCCGGGGGAATGGGAATATCTTCTGTATGGATATTTAGCACTTCTTTTCCCTTAACCCGAAGAGAACTTTTCCCTGAAAGATAGGTTGTATTATCAAGAGAAATTTTGTTTTCTGTGTTTTCGGAAGAAAATTTCCAGTTATTTAATATGGATACCACATCCGAATCCTTTTCAGAAAGTTCAAAACCCCCATTATAAATCAGAGGAATTGTTTCCCAAATAAAATCATCCTCATTAGAGGTAGAGGATGAAGTATCTTCACTAAAAGAAGGATAAAGACAGAATAATACAATCCCTGTTACAAATAGTAAAAGGAACAAATAATTATTAAAAAAAAGTTTTTTCATATATCCGTCCTATCTTAACTATTTAATTTTATTATTTGGAAGGGAGGTTCGTTTTGTATTTCCTGAACGAGTTCATTTGCGTGATATTCTTGTTCCTCTGTTCCGCTAATGGCAAACCATAAAGCCCCTTCTGCCCCATTAACTCCACCTCCACCTATTAACTCTACATCTGCACCTGTGAGGATTTTTATGGCATCTATTTCTGTGAAAACCTCACCCGGAACAGGAAAAAATCGAGGACCATTTCCATGAGCAGAGTTTATTTTTAATGCAATTGTATCAAGATTTCCAGAAATTCGTTTTTCAAGTCCCACAGGAATAATAAGTTTTACACGACGACCTATTACGGCCGGTATTGTAACACCGATTGTTCCACCTTGTGGATGTGCCACAAAAATTCCGGCACGCCGATTATTCATATCCAGTGCATTTGCCCCTTTTAGAATAACATCGGATTGTGCTAATTGTTGGGCTACATCGAAAAGATTTTTACCTCGTTCCCAATTCCCTTTGACAATTACTACATCTCCGGGAAAAGTAGATTCATCAGGAAGCCTTCCCATATCTGTTAGTGGATAAAACGGAGGTAATGTTATACCTCTAAAAAAACGGTTTTTTGGAAAAGGGTCTTCGTATCCTAAATATTTCAATATTTCCTCAGCGATATATCCATTCGTTGTCCCTGCAACAATCACTATCGTATGAGCATTTATGGCTCTTTGTATTTCAGGATGTCGAACTATCCCTTTTGCTATAAGCCGTTTACATGCCGATACAGTTAGCACCACTTGCAACATAAAAACATCTCCTTTTTACAATTGTTTTTGAAACGGGAATAGGTAGTAGTATAAATTATAAAACATATCTTGTAAACGAGTATAAATAACAAAAGTTAATGAAGATATATTTAAAACAATGAAAGGGTTTGTTTATGTCAGGTTTGCGTATTACAGTTTGGAATGAAGGTGTTCATGAGAAAATTAGTGAAAAGGTGCAAAAGGTGTATCCGCATTCTATTGGTGGGCAAATTGCTCAATATTTGGAGAAACAACCGGGTATTGCCTCTGTTCGTTCTGTGCAGTTAGATGACCCAGACCAGGGACTATCCGATGAAATTTTAGAAAATACGGATGTGATGACATGGTGGGGACATCTGGCTCATGATAAAGTATCCGAAGAGAATGCAGAAAAAGTGCAGAACCGTGTTTTGAACGGGATGGGCTTGGTTGTCTTGCATTCAGGGCACATGTCAAAGCCATTTCGTCGTCTTATGGGCACAGGTTGTATGCTGAAATGGCGTGAGTGGCAAGGCGAAGGGGAACGGGAACGCGTTTGGGTAGTTGACCCGGCACATCCTATAGCAAATGGTATCCCTGAGTATATTGAATTAGAACGCTCAGAAATGTATGGAGAACATTTTGATATACCTCAGCCCGACCAATTGGTTTTTGTTAGTTGGTATCAAGGGGGAGAAGTTTTCCGTAGTGGTTGCTGCTGGCATCGAGGATTGGGAAAAGTATTTTATTTCAGTCCTGGACATGAAACTCTGCCAATTTACTATAATGAACATATCTTAAAAGTTATCTATAACGGGGTCTTATGGTGTGCCCCGACAAAACCTGTGAATGGTGTATTTCGTGGAAATTTTGACCCACCCATTGAAAAAATAGGATAAACATTATGAATAAAAGAAGATGCTATTGGATGGTTATATCGTTATGTATAACCATCACCTGTATGTTTTCTCCTATGTATGGGGATTCCTCTAATTCATCAGACTTACCTCCCTTGTGGAAAAAAGCAGAAATTTTCCAACAAGATATGGAAGAGCGGTTTTTACTGGATGGACAGGCTCTTTGTAAGTTGATTCTTCCACGAAAGGACAGAGGACTAACTTATAACATGCCGGACAATGCCTATATGACAGGTATTTATGTGGGTACCTTATCCATGAAGTATTCCATAACAAAAGAGGACAAGGATAAGACAAAATTAATTCAATCCGTTAAAGCCCTGAATTTTCTGTGTCGTGCCAGTGGTATAGATGGTTTACTTGCCCGTGCTGTTATTCCTATTGATTCTCCGTGGCAGGATAATGGTATTTGGAGACCTACTCCTGATGGTAAATATAAGTGGCGGGGCGATGTAAGCAGCGACCAGGTAGATGGAGTTTTGTTCGGATTTTCGTGGGCATACGAGACGATTAGCGATGAAACTGTAAGAAAAGAGATAGCCAGAGATGTAACGGCAATTGTAGACCATATATTGAGGAACGACTTAAGAATTATTGATGCAGACGATAAGCCAACGACCTGGGGTAAGTATTTCCCCCAATATACAGTGATAGAATCGTTAAATGCTTTGCTATGGCTACAAGCCTTAAAAATTGCATACCAGGTCTCCAATGATAATAAATATGCTGAACTTTATAAAAAATATGCTATAGAAATGAAATATGCAGAACGAGCTATCCAGGCGAGGAGAAATCTTGACCCAACACGAAAAGGTTTTGTTAACCATTCCGATGATGTCCTTTTCTTCTTAGGAATAGAACCTCTCCTACGATTGGAACAAGACCCTAAAATACGGAAATATTACATTAAGTCCTTAAAACATGCCTGGGAAGGTTCTCCACCTTTTCCAGGATTAAAACCTGAGGCAAATCCGCTATATTCATTCTTAACGGCAAAGTATTTGAAGGATACCTCTGAAATTGAAAATGCCATAAAAACGCTTGAGTGGTTCCCTTTTTCTATTAAATGGAATAAAGATACTATTGCGAAATATGAACAACGATATGGCATCCGATTGATTTGGGATGTCCAAAGTCCAGAGCCAGAAGAAGGGAAACCGATACCTATTGATAGACGGATGAACACATGGTCAACATGGGTTCAAGACCCATACCTTTCTCTCGGGAACCCGATGAATGATTTTCTTGCCGAATACAATGGACATGACTATCTTTTAGGATATTGGCTCGGAAGATATTACGGCTTTATTGATAAAGACAGATAAATTTTCTTTTATCAGGTGTTTCTAATAGTTTGTTTCACTCGTTTACTACATACGATATATATTCTTCAAAAGAATATAATGTTTATTAACGAAATACCTGATGTTAAATTCATAGGACAAAATAAATGCTTGTTTTTTATCTTCTTACTTTATGGATTTGCTCCGGAGATTTTTCTGATAATCAGAATGCTTTTCAGCAATTAGAAGGTAAATATGCGATTATTTATTATATGGATGCAGACAGGACTGAAGCGGAAAAAGTGCAGGAAGTCGTTGAAAACTCCTGGCTTGAATTAACCCAATATTTCCCAATTTCCAATAATAACCCCGTCCAAATTTGGATTGTTCGCTCACCGGAGGATTTTTCTAAAATGGCGTCGGGTCGTTCTTCTTTCCTTTATGGAGGTATTGCCAGACCGGGGTCAGGGATAATCGTTGTTAAATCTTCTCGTTTGAGAAGTTGGGGAGAAGATTTTGTGGGAACTATACGACATGAATTGGTGCATGTGTTTATAAATCGTGCAGGATTAGAAGAACGCATTCCCCTATGGTTCAATGAAGGGCTTGCCATGTTCCTTGCAAACGAATATCATTGGAGTACTGGAATTCGTATGTCTCATATTGTACTGACAAATCGTCTCATTGATTATAAAGATTTAGACCGCGAATTAATGTTGACGACATCACCCGATACTACCAGCAGTGCCTATATTCAGTCTCTTTCAATGCTTCAGTATCTTTACAAAAAATTAGGAGAGGAAAAGTTTTGGAATGTGGTCCGAGGTTGTAAAGACAAACGATTTGTCCAGTCGTTGAAAGAGATAGGAGGAATAAGTCTTGATGAGTTTTGGTATGGTTATCGAAGGTCTCTATGGGTAGTTACTTTAATGGGAGCCTTAGCCACAGGTTCGATTTTTACACCCATAGCCATATTGGCTATTTTCGTGTTTCTATGGATATGGCGAAGAAATCGTAAAAAGATGAAGGTATGGGAAGAGGAGGAAGAGGAAGATGAACGATTAGGAATAAGAACAATCCCCTGGGAACATCTTACCCAAGAACCCTACGATTGGGAAATGAAAGATGACGATGACTGATGTCCTATTTATCTGCTTCGTCTAACTTGTTTAATATTAAAGTTGCAAAGGTTCCATTTCTTCAAGAGCCGTGCGAATAGCGTGAATATCTTTTTCATCTAAAATGACAGAACCCGCCTTTGCGTTTTCCTCTATCTGCAATTCGTCTCTTGCACCTACCAACGCAGTGGTAATTCCTGGTTGATGAAAAGTCCATGCAATAAAGAGTTGCCTCAGAGTAATTTCATACTTTTCCGCAATCGGTTTTACTCTTTCCAACATATTTAGAACACGACGGCGATTTACAGGGGAAAACATCGTTTTATCTCGACGCAAATCCCCATGTGGAAATTCCCTATCTAATGTAACCTTTCCCGTGAGCAGTCCCTGAGCAATCGGACTGTATGCAAGAACAGAAATGTTATTTTCACGACAGAAAGGAAGTATCTCTGCCTCAATTTCGCGTTCTAATGCGTTATATTTGGGCTGATTACTTTCAAATTTTCCTTTTTTAAGACAAGTTCTCATCATTTCCACAGTAAAATTGCTAACCCCGATGTGTCGTATTTTCCCTTCTTTTTGTAAGGAGAGTAAGGCTTCCATTGTATAATCTAACGGTGTTGTTTTGTCAGGCCAATGGCATTGATATAAATCAATTACATCTACTTTTAACCTACGAAGACTGTTTTCACATTCTTTCCGTATAGATTCAGGACGAAGGTTTTTGTAAACTTTCAGGGGTTCTCCATTACGGTCTACGGTATCAAAGAAAAATTCCCCTTGCTCTGTGTCCCATCGCAAACCACATTTGGTAGCTATAATAACCTTATCTCTTCGTCCTTGTATGGCTTCTCCTACAATCATTTCACTATGTCCAAAACCATAAACAGGTGCCGTATCTATACAGGTTACACCGAGGTCAATACCTTTCTGGATAGCCCGTTTTGCCTCTTCATCATCCGTCCCACCCCAGAGCCATCCACCAATTGCCCATGCACCAAAAGAGACTACGGGTAATTTTATATTCGTTGTTCCTAAAGTTCTGTATTGCATAATTAAGTTCCTTTCATTGTTTCGTTTTAATTATTTTAACGAATTGAATAAAAGATTATAAAACATTTTTGTATCAGGAAGGATAAAATAAGTATGATGTAGTGTGAAACTCTTTTCTTAAAAAAATTGTCATAAAGGAGAAAAAAGAGTGCGAGATATTCTGATGAGTTTACCGTTACTTTTTGTAGTTGTAACATCCTTTTATCTGGCTTTACGAGCCATTAGTCGCGTGTGGATTAATTACCGCGTTCGATTGGCTCTGTTAGAACGACTTGAAAATTCTCCCGAATTGATTGAAGAAGTCCCCCAGATACGGGAACTTTTTGAGGATGAAAATAAAGAAATTACAGAGCGATACCCGATAGATTTTGTTTTTACAGGTGTATTTCTTGTCATTTTGGGTTTGATTTGTGTCATTTTTGATTTTCTATTAGGCACAGGACAGGTAGCTGTAGGTGCCTATTGGGGAGGGGTAATTTGTTCCGGATTAGGGTTCATTATAACTCTTTTGGGATTATTCCTCCGATTCCTTTCCACACCCGTAAATATATAAAAACCTTATTTTGTATAAAATCACACAATTTAGTATATTAATAGGTATGTAGGTGTTTTTTTTGCTCAATGTTATTTTTCTATTATAAAACATATTTTTTATAGGAAAGGAGTTTTTTATGTTTGAAATGAGGTATTGGATACTTATTACCCCGATGTTATGTTTCGGATGTGCTACAGGATTTGTTCCAGGGGCTCCCGAAGGTTGTATTGATGTTATTGCTCATCGTGGAGCCAGTGCCTATGCGCCAGAGAATACACTAGCATCTTTTAAAAAAGCGATAGAATTAAAAGCAAACTGGTTTGAATTGGATGTTCATCTTACAGCAGATAATAAGTTGGTTGTGATACACGATGATGAATTAAAAAGAGTAACAGGTGTAGAAGGGAAAGTAACCGAGAAGAAATGGAAAGAAATAAAAGATTTGGATGCAGGGTCCTGGTTCTCCCCAGAATATAAAGGGGAAACATTACCCTCTTTAGAAGATGCTTTGAAAGTGGCTAAAGGGAAAATAGGTGTGTATATTGAAGTAAAAAGTAGTGATAATAATACTCCCCTTCTACCATTAATTATGATGAATATCGCCGGTAAGGATAAAATGACCCCTGAATTGAAAAAACAATTAGAAGATGTGATTTATGGTAGCCAATCGCGGAACATTATATTAGCACGCGAAACGGTTAAAACCGTGCGTAAAATGAAGATGGAGAAACAGGTAGTATTACAAACCTTTTCACCTGTGATTTGTTTTACCTTAATTAATGAAGCACCTGATTTGCGGATAGAATTTTTAGGTGAGGAATCGGAAGAACATCCGGAATGGTGGAATTATTATGTGTTATTTGGAAAATTGTTGAATGTAGCGGGAATGAATGTTAACCGGGAGCACCTCACCAAAGAACGGATAGACCAGTTCCATGCAAATGGAGCCACTGTAGCCGTATGGACTGTAGATGATGTGGAAGAAATGAAAAAGTTTGCAGAATGGGGTGTAGATGGAATTATTACCAATAAGCCTGATGTTGCCCTCAAAGTTCTGCGGGAAATGGGCAAAACAAAATAATGGATAAAAATGTCTTCAATTTATTTCTACATTAGGGAAAAACATATTTAAGATATAAACAAGGCATTAAGGAAGTTTTTTATGGCTATTGAAATAAAACCTTTAGGTCCGGAATATCGGGTCTGGCGATGGAAAATATTGACTACTACATATATTGCCTATATCGGCTATTACATGACCCGTAAAATTTTTACAATATGTAAAACAAGGATTGCAGAGGATTTCGGCTGGGAATTGGGAGATACGGCATATATATGGGCGTCTTTTCTTATTGCTTATGCTATAGGGCAATTTTTAAATAGTTTTATAGGTAGAAAATGGGGTCCTCGTGTGATTTTGCTTGGTGGATTGGGCATTTCTATTGTTTGTAATACTATCTTTGGTTTTTCTAATTCGTTTGAAAACTTCATTTTATTTATGTTTATCAATGGTCTGGCACAGGCATCCGGTTGGCCAGGATGTATCGGAGGTATTTCAAGATGGCTTCGCAACTATGAACGGGGTACCATTATGGGAGTATGGACTACAAATCATATCATTGCAAATATTATATATAAGTCTGTTGGTGGTTTCCTTTTAGCGTCTATGGGATGGCGTTGGTCCTTTTTTGGAATGACCCTTTTGACTTTATTTGTTTGGGCTTTGATTTTAATATGGCAGAAAGACCGCCCTGAAGATGTTGGTTTACCTCCTATTATAGATAAGGAGGAAGACTATGGACAGGCAATAAAAGCATCGCAGGAAGACCATATCTCCGTATCTGAATATTTACGCGTAGCGTTTAATCCATTGATTTTTATTATGGGTATTGCCTATTTTTCTGTAAAATTTCTTCGGTATGCTCTGGACTCATGGCTTCCTTCTTTTCTGAATATTCAAGGGCTACCTGTGGACCAGGCAAGCTATTATTCTATGATATTTGATATCACGGGTGTTGTTGGGACTATTGTCGCTGGTTATGTGCTTGACCGATGGTTTCGTGGCAATTGGGCAGGTGTCTGCTTTGTTTGTAGTATAGGAACAATTTTAGGATATGTTGCGGTAATGTATGCAGGGGTAAATCCTATTTTAATTGCTTTTTGCTTTGGAATTGTTGGTTTTATGCTATATGGACCGGATAGTTTGTTAACTGGAGCAGCGGCGGTGGCAGTAGCGGGTGAGGCAAATGCAGTCGCTATTACAGGGGTTATTAATGGAATAGGAAGTATCGGACCCGTTGTTCAAGAGTTGGTTATAGGCAAGTTTATGAAAACGGAAAATTTGCAAATAGGTATAGATAGGACGAATATGTTGGGGCTTATTATGAGCATTGCCCTTGCCATGTCTACGGCATTTTTAACCTGGTATTTATACCGTGTTCATGGAAAAAATAATAAACCTGTGGATAAGGCAAATCCATAAAGATGAAATTTTAAAATATTTCAAGTCGGAATAAGAACATTTCAAATATGCTTTCATCTATTCTAATTTTTGCCCCAAATTGGGTCGGTGATGCAGTTATGGCAACACCTTTATTTCGGATAATAAAAAAACAATATCCGCATATTTCCTTAAATGTGATAGCCAAAAAATCCATCTGCGAACTTCTTCATGGTTTGGATTATATTAATGAATTTATTCCTTTACCAGATAACTCGGTTCAACAAATTTTATGTGCCTTAAAATTGAGAAATAGACACCATTCTGCTGTAATAATTTTACCGCATTCTTTCCGTTCTGCTTTTTTATCTTTTTTATCAGGAGCAAGACTTCGGATAGGTTATGATTGCAATTCCCGTCGGTCCCTATTAACTCATCCTGTCCCCTTTCCGAAAGATGAAGCAGGAAACCGAAAAATTCAATATATGACTTATGAATATTTAAAGTTATGTGAAGAAATAGAAATTTTGCCGGATGGTCAGGGGCTGGAATTGGTTATTGCGGAGAAAGATGAAAATGACTGGAAGAGAGAATTGGGAGAACAGAAAATAAAGGGACCTATTGTCGGGATAGCCCCCGGTGCTTCATTTGGACCCAGCAAACGATGGGATGTAGAACGATTTGCTCAGGTTGCCCATAAATTAAGTGAAAAATATAAGGCTACAACAATTCTTATTACAGGTCCGAATGAACAGGATATTCGGGAACAATTTTTGGAATCTAATTCAGTAGAAGTTATAGACCCCTTTAAAAAATGTCATAGCCTTTCTCGACTGAAAGCAGTAATAAAAAATCTTGACCTTTTAGTATGCAATGATAGCGGACCGCGTCATATTGCTGTGGCATTTGGAGTTCCTGTAATATGTATTATGGGACCAACAAAACCAGAATATACAAATAGTCCATGGGAACGAGGTTTTGTCATTCGGGTTCCTGTAGAGTGTGGTCCATGTCAATTACCCGAATGCCCTACAGACCATCGTTGTATGAAGTTAATTACAACTCAAATGGTATTAGAACATGTAGATAAAATTCTACAATCTCATGTATAAACGAAGTTCGTTTGTGAACTTTCTCTATATTATTCAGGACAACAATAAATAAAAACTTGCTCTTTTGTGTTTAATTTGGTAAATTAATCTAATAAAAAGATAACATTTAACTTGTAGAGAGACGAAAGTGCAAGAACGAAGAAAATTTATACGAAGACAAGCGGACAGAGACCTGCTTCAACGCTATCAGGCTCTGTATGATAGAATACAACAATTAGAAACGATGGCAAATGCAGACGAAAGCCGTGAACTCCGACATAAACGGCGCAGAACAATACGACATTTATGCCATGTGCGAATAGGTCTACCTATTGGTTTTCAATCCGGTAGAGATGATATATGGACGGTGGAACAGTTGCCAATTAAAGGTAGATTGCTCGACCTGAGTGCCGAAGGATGTGCTTTATTTACCCATCAGACCTTTGATATTGGACAAAGTGTTAATTTAAATATTGAAGTGAGTGGCGGAAGACATATTAAAGCAACAGGTATAGTGCGATGGACAAAACAACTACCCGAAAAAGGAGGTTATGCCACAGGTGTTCAATTTAATAGAATGGGGGAAGATGACCAAAAAATTTTACATTATTTTTTAGATGAGTTAGATAGAACAATCGGTTTATAGGGATTATTATTATGAGAACAGTGTATGTTGTTACAATGTGGTCCGGTGGTAGACCTGCTAAGAAATGGAAATCTTTTGAATATCCCAATTTATTACCCCAAGGAACGGGAGTTGAATTTGTTTGTTGTGAAACAAAACTTAAAGTTCAGGTAATCGGTAGTGTTTCGGTAGAAGAATATGAATCGGGTAAAGAAGACCTAGAAATGGGTCTATATCGTGAACTGAACAATGAAAAACCCAATAGTAAAGATACCAATTCCCCTAACAATATCGAACGCATTTTTTAATCAATTTCCGAAAATAATATACAACTTGTCAATAAACAGAAGGAGTATGGCTCTATGCGGTATCCTCTTTTTTTCTTATCTGTTTTTCTAACTTATTGTGTCTTTGCACAAACGCCAAACTGGCACGAAGATAGTTTCTTGGGTATCCATTTTGACCTGCATCCTAACGCTCATGATACAGAATTAGGCAAGGAGGTCGATGCAGGACAGATACGCCAATTTTTAGTGAAAGTGAAGCCTGATTTTGTGCAGTATGACTGTAAAGGACATCCAGGTTATACAGGGTATCCGACAAAAATCGGTTTGCCTTCACCGGGTATTGTAAACGACGCACTTCGGGTTTGGAGAGATGTAACCAAAGAGTTAAACATTCCCCTTTCTATTCACTATTCAGGTGTATGGGATACACGAGCCATTGAACTAAACCCCGATTGGGGGAGAAAAAAAGCAGATGGGACATTGGACACCAATAATACCTGTAGGACAAGCGATTATGACACAAAATTAATGATACCGCAACTTCTGGAAGTGGTTCAGGAATATGATATTGATGGTATGTGGATTGATGGGGAAAATTGGGCAAGTTATCCTTGTTGGTGTGACCGCTGTAAACAAAAATTTACAGAGACGACAGGAATAAAAGAGATACCAGTTAAAAAAGATGACCCCCACTGGGAAGAATGGACAGCATTTCACAGAAGTTTATTTGATAAGCATGTCCAGCAGGTAGTGGATGCTGTTCACAAAGTAAAACCCTCCTGTATGGTGTGTAGTAACTGGCTTTATACGATGCGTCAACCCGAGGCGATTACGGTAAGTGTGGACTATCTTAGTGGTGATTTTACACCTTCCTTTGGCGTTCAGGAAGCATGTTATGAAGCCCGTTTCCTTGCTTCGCGTGGCAAACCATGGGACTTAATGGCATGGAGTTTTATCCATTCATCCAGTATCGGGAAAGTAATGAAAACAGTTCCTCATCTATGTCAGGAACTTTCGGAGGTTTTGGCACAGGGTGGGTCTGTTTTTATTTATGATAATCCGAAACGCTCCGGCCGACTTGTAGATTGGCATACAGACCTATTAGCAAAGACAGGAGAATTCTGTCGAGAACGAAAAGAATGGTGTTTTAAGACAAAAACACTTCCCCAAATAGCCGTTGTTCATAGTGAAACAACATTCTATAAAGAGAATGAACCGTTATACCAAAAATATGGAGCCGTCCTTCAGCCGATAGAAGGAGCAACAACAATATTACTGGAAGCAGGATACTCTGTAGATATATTGAATGAAGATACATTAACAAAAGTTATCTCTCAATATCCCATAGTTATTGTGCCAGAGCGTTCTGCAATTCCAGACTCAGTAATATCCGTTATAAAAGAATATGTCCAGAAAGGAGGAAAACTAATCCTTTCGGGTTCCTTCCTTGCAGAAAAATATGGAGAATGGTTAGGTGTTGAACCTGTAGAAGGAAAAATAAAAGGTTGGTTACCTGTTCCCGGCGGGAGCGCTGTCCCTACCGCAGGCGAATATCAAAAAGTCCGCCCTACTACGGCAAGAGGGATTTTTACTATCATGAATAATCAAGAGCAAGGAAGAGATGAAACGGAATTTCCTCCTGCAACATTAACAAAACTGGGAGAAGGAATGGTTCTTGCTATCCATGGTCCTTTCTTTAAATACTACAATTCCCATCCTGTCCCTGCTTATCGTCAAATATTAGCATTCTGGATGAATGAATTGGGCACAGAAAAATTAATCCGCCATGAAGGTCCATGGTATATAGAATTATCTGCTCGACAACGAGAAAATCAAATACTGCTGAATTTAGTTAATCGTGCTGTAGAAGGATATTTGAGTTCCGAACGACACATGGTAGAAGGGGTTCCAATTGTTCAGGGTATTATGATTACTATCCCTAAAGCATGTATTCCTTCAGATAAAAAACCTATAAGGGCTTATATAGCACCTGCTCAAATTCCTGTTAATATTGTAGAGGAGAAAAATCAATACAAGATAGTTGTGCCTCAAGTTCATATTTATGATATAGGAGTGATTGAGTTACAATAATATTGTAAGTTCCTTCATATAAATTGAAAGGAGATGTTCTATGGCTGAACTCAAAGTTGGAAATAGCGTAATCCAGGTTATTCAAGGCGATATAACAAAAGAAACAACAGACGCAATTGTCAACGCAGCGAATAAATCACTATTAGGTGGAGGTGGAGTAGATGGAGCCATTCATCGAGCAGGGGGTCCAGCAATTTTAGAAGAATGTAAAAAATTAGGTGGTTGTGAAACAGGCGATGCAAAAATAACTACAGGAGGAAGATTACCTGCGAAATATGTAATTCATACGGTAGGTCCTGTATATCGTGATGGAAAACATGGCGAGCCAGAACTATTAAAAAATTGCCATATCCGTTCACTGGAGGTAGCAATTGAAAATAATGTGAAAACAATTGCTTTTCCTGCAATTAGTTGTGGCGTTTATGGGTATCCCATAGAAGAAGCCAGCAAAATTGCTATTGGAACGGTAAAAGAATTTTTAGAAAAACATCCTGATTGCGGCATTACCCTGGTCCGTTTTGTAATGTTCGGTAATGATACCTATTTCCCTTTCAACTCTACCCTTTGTGATTTAGGCGGAATGTAAAAAGAAAAAATACAGAATTTACTTTTTCTGTTTTCGTAATTTTTCAGCAGATTCAAGGATAAGTGTTTCCGTTTCTTCCCAACCGAGACAGGGGTCTGTTATACTTACACCATATTCTGGCTCTTTCCCCGGCGGAGGGAAAGGCTGATTTCCCGCTTTAATATTACTTTCCAGCATTGCCCCTAAAAGAAAGGGATTTCCCTCTATTCGTTGTTGTACTACATCACGCAAAACATGAGCCTGCAACGGATATCTCTTACCACAATTCGCATGACTACAATCTACAACAATCCGCGGCGGTAAACCTGCCTTTTGCATTTGTTCCGTAGCCTCGATGACGCTTACAGGGTCATAGTTCGGTCTGCCTCTGCCTCCACGGAGAATAATGTGGGACATCGAATTCCCGGCAGTTTCAATTACACAAGAAATGCCATCTTCATCAATTCCTAAAAAATGATGACTTCCACGGGCTGAAACCATAGCATCAATAGCAACCTGTAAATTTCCATCGGTGCTATTTTTAAATCCAATGGGCATTGAAAAACCGCTTGCCATTTCACGATGCGTTTGAGATTCTGTAGTTCTTGCTCCAATAGATGCCCAGCAGACCAAATCCGAAATATATTGAGGCACAATCGGGTCCAATAATTCTGTCCCTGTTGGAAGTCCCATTTCTGCGATACGAGTTAATATCTCACGGGCAAGCTTAAGCCCTTTTATAATATTATGAGTATTATCCAAGTCAGGGTCGTAAATCAGTCCTTTCCATCCTAAGGTAGTACGAGGTTTCTCGAAATAGGTTCGCATAATGATGAAACAAACATCCGAAACCTGTTGCTGCACCTCTAATAATCGCCTTGCGTAGTCCAGGGCTATCTCTTTACTGTGAATGGAACATGGACCTACAATCAACATGAACCGAGAATCATTCCCGTTTAATATATTCCTAACGGTTTCTCGGGATTGAGCTATATGCTCTTTTATATTTTCTGATAAAGGATATAACTGTTTTATTTCCCTTGGAGAAATCAACGGTGTAAACGATAAAACATTGATATTTTCTATTGCTCGGGGTATTTGCTTATCCATGAAATACACTCCACTTGTGTTTCACAAAGAATTTATATATATTCTAACAAATTTACTGCTAATTGCTTATAATTGAATATGAAACAAAAACGATATATGGGATTTTTTAACTCCAAAAAAGTAATATAATATAAAAGAGGAGAAAAAAAGAATGTGTGTTCACTTCAAATTTTGGTGTAGTAGAATAAATTCATTAAAACAGTTTTCAAATTGAAAGTAACGATGATTCGTATAAGAAAAACAGGATTAAGGTCTTTACGGACAAGTGTGATTTTTTTGATAGCGATTGTTATAACCCCTATTGCGTCGCTATTTTTACTCCGTTTATTTGTTGTGACTGATGTTATTTGTTCGGAATATAATGATGTAATCAAAGAAATAAAATCGGGCAAATATGAGAATATTCCTCATTTAGCAAACATAAAAGAAGGGATTAAATTGGTAAGAGATATATTCTGTAGTTTCTTCAAGCCTATGGAATGGAAAACTTATGTTCTGAATAAAAAGACAGGAGACTTAATTGAAGATGGATATAGTAAGACATGGAACAGAGAAAATTCCCCTTCCGAATACTCTTTAAAGACATGTTATTATTTTTTAACAAATAATAAGATGATAGGCAAAGAATTGGATGATTATAGTAAGAACGAGGATTTGTTTTTGCCTAATAAGGACAGGGTTCCAGCGGATTGTGTAAAACGGGAGAAGGACTGGAAAACGGATTTTAAGTATTATTCGGGAAAACTTTTGGATAAGATTCAACAGATTGTAAAAGAACAGGGAGAGCAACCCATTATATACTTTCCCTATAATTCTAAAGGAGAGCTATTAGATATTCTTCAAAATAGATCACAATGGGAGTTAATTGCATATTTAAACACTATTATAAGTTTAGAAGAAGGAGATTATGCTCTGGCATTAGAATGGATAAAAGAATATGTACAGTTTTTAATACTCCTTGATGAAGGTTCTTCGTATATTTTCTTTTACAGCAAATATATATTAGAACTAATCAATTGTTTACCTTTTTATTATCCATTTCCGGAGTATTTCTACGAAGAACTTATAGATTTTATAATAAGATTAAAAAATAAATATGAAACAAGAAACTTCTGGAGAACGATTTGGTTTGAATTATTTGAGGTAGAAAATAGGTATACGGAT